>JAEIGA010004582.1_pt1 | contig 21363 bp, 21 predicted proteins | sample 9270691 | NCBI WGS metagenome assembly JAEIGA01 (sample SAMN17057246, study PRJNA624740) | gut metagenome | biome: biome; isolation source: fecal sample | host: Bos grunniens | place: China: Xizang | collected 2019 | reverse complement strand
CTTTTTTCGGACCTATCGTCATTTTTGTTTTTACCAATTGCAAATCCATAACTATCCCTCCCTTGATATTGCATTGTCGGCCGGTGCAAACACACGGAAGCCCGACTTGTTTATCACTTCTTTTAATTCGTTGCTTGGGCGAAAGCCTATAGTAACATCTTTCACACAGTTGTTTACCGTGGCATCGGCGGCGGTATCTACCATTTTGGCAGTCATCTTGGGGTAGAAAGTACCCAAGCCCTCGATGTTTACACTGTCGCCCGCAAGAATGTGGTAGCGTATTTGTTCGAAATAAGCACGCAATATACCACTCACCTCGCCGGGCAGTATGCTACCTCTGATTGATACTTGTTCGGACGTTTCGTCCAATGTCAAATGGTCTTGGCGGCGTAGTGTTGCCACCCATTTGTCTTGTTTCAATACTTTTTTCTTTTTGGCCTCGTAGGTCCAATAGCGTTTTTTTGCCATCTGTATCCTTTCTTTTTTTATTAATAGTTTTTCTTTATTTATTCAACTTCAACTAAAAGCCAACAGTCAAAGTGTTTATTTCTGTTTCTTTTCCCGGGCATGAGTATCGGCCTTAAAAATACGCTTATCTGCCAGCTTTACTCCTGCTTTGTTTATTATCTCCTTAAAGCGTTCGGACGGTCTGAACAACACACCCACACGTTTTACAGACGCATTGTTTACCTCCTCGGGCGAATCCACTGCCGTGGCAGTTATGGAAGGGTAAAAAGTGCCAAGAGTGTCAAGTTTCACCACATCGCCCATGGCAATACGCCTGCTTATGCAATCTTCCAACGCCCTTACATGCATAAGCACATCGGCCGGCGATGCCGAACATATTTTGGAAACATCTTCGGCAAGTATGCTTATATCAATATAATTGGCATAACACACCTTTGCCAAATACACCTCTTTCAACTCTCCTTTTACAGGTAGTTTTTGTTTCTTTTTCAAATATCCTATTGCCATATTATTCGATATTTATATATACTTGCTTTTAATTTGTTTTTTATTTTCTTCGGAGGAGCTTTCAAATTTGTTCGATACATGCTATCAATTTGTTCGATGCAGATGTTTTCCTCTCGACGTGAGTACGATTCCCTTTCGACGTGAGGGAGGTTTCCTCTCGACGTGAGGAAACCATGCTCTCGACGTGAGGAAACTGCCTTTGGCGAACTTTGCAAGATAGGCCGTCGAAGAAAATACTTTTATACTTCGAAGACTTTCGACTGCATTAGAGCAAACTTTCAATATTTCAATCAAACTTTACAGTTAACTCTTCCAAAACTTTTCTTTCGGACTGCAAAAGTAAAGTTTTATTTCCAAATAGCAAAATTTATTTTCTTAAATATAGATATTCGTTTGATATACAAATAAATACTTTTGTAATATTTAAAGATAATACATTGATATTTATAGAAGAAGATTGAAATTTTGAATATTTTTTGTGTTTCTTTGTTTCGTTTTGAAGATATTATCAAGCAATATTATAGCATCAATATAAGTACGGTCTGTCATTCTAGCATATATTTGTGTTGTTTTTACATTGCTGTGCCCACATAGTTTGGATACTACATATATGTTTATACCTGCCGAAATAGAGATGGTAACAAAACTAACTCTCGATACATGGAAAGTAATATGTTTGTTTATCTTAGCACGCTGTACCCATGCTTTTAGGTCGGCGGCTGTGGTGGTTCGAGAATACATTGTAAATACATTTTCACTATTCGCTATTTTCTTGAGTTGCAATATATTCAGTATTTCTATTGCTTGTTTGTTGAGAGGTATTCTAATTTCGGTACCTGTTTTCACTTGTGTTTTTATTAGCATGTATAGGTTGTTGGATTTGTGTATATTGCTCCATTTCAATGTTTCGATATCAGACAGACGCAATCCGGTAAAGCATGAAAACAAGAATGCTAGTTTTGTTATAAGGTGCGGACATTCTGCCTTTTCCAATCGTTTCACTTCTTCCACCGTAAGATAATCTTTTTCTTTGCTTAGTGTTTTAGGCACCAGTTTGCTTATCTGTGGCATAGGGTTGTATGTCATATAGTTCATCGATACGGCTTCGTGCAGTATGGCATTGAGTTTTTGTAGGTATGTTTTGGCACTGCTTGCTTTTATATTTGCTTTGATTGTAAGATATTGAGCAAATCTATAGCAAAAATCGGCATCGATATTCGAGGTATTAACTTCCTTTCCGGCAAAAGTTTTTAAATGTTTCAGCAGCGATAAATCCACATCTTGTGTATGGTTTTTAATCTTCTCTTGTCGCAGTTGCACAAGTTTATGTATTGATATTTGAGTTCGTTTTAGTGTATTTCTTTGTTTTATTGCAAGTATTTTTTGCAGGCTACAATTTCTTTCCATATCATCGATTATTTATTTTCGGAATAAACGATAAATATTAGTTTGTAATCTATTTAAGTCTGCTAATAGCCAACAGCCAATAACTAAAGTGAAAAATAAAACTTTACTTTTGCAGTCCGAAAGAAAACAGTAATGAAAATTAGTTATATAAACCGATAAAAAAAAACGCCACCTGTGCCATATAAAAACGGCTGTACAAACGTTTATAAATTGTACAGCCGTTTGGAGAATTCAGTATCCTTATACTGTATGTGTGGTATTACCGCAGGCGGTCGGCGGCTCTTACCTTAAGCTCGTCTTTTTTGATGGCTTGTTGACATTTTGACATGTAAAAAAAAGGTGAGGGGGTATATACAAAAAGGTACAAGCCTAGGCGAGGGGGGAGTTGGGTTACGGCAAGAGTAGTTGTACGAAAAAAGGGTAATATTTTGTAGAATAAAAAAAAAGTTGTATCTTTGCACCGTGAAATAAATAAAATATAAATAACCAAACTGCAACAAATAGTTTGTAATCAGTGGCTAAAGGGTATAAGTCCCTGCAAAGGTAGGAATATACTTGGCGGCGTTTTTGCAGGTTATGGGTTGCACATAAAAACAAAATAATAATGAATATACCTGAAAATTTAAAGTATTCGGCAGATCACGAATGGATTAGAGTAGAAGATGGTGATATCGCATACGTAGGTATTACTGATTTTGCACAACACGAATTGGGAGATATCGTATTTGTAGATATTACTACAGAAGGCGAAACTCTAGAAAAAGGTGAAGTATTTGGTAGCATCGAAGCTGTAAAAACAGTATCTGATGTATTGTTGCCTGTAGGTGGCGAAGTATTGGAAGTAAATGCAGCTGTAGGCGATGATGGCGAAGCTTCATTGGTAAACAACGACCCATACGGTGAAGGTTGGTTAGTAAAAATCCGTATGACAAATCCTTCGGAATTGAACGATTTGATGGACGCTGCTGCTTACGTTGCTTTAATTGGTGCTTAATCAATTTAAAATACGGAAAATATATAAGGGAAAGAGCCTTTGGGGCGCTTTCCCTTTCTTTTTTTTTGTGCCTATTGTAATTGTCCGTGCTATAGCTGGAAAAACATAGGTTCTTTGTTGTCGTTTTCTCTGGTTTTGTTGATATTCTTTAAGTTTTGAAGGTATATATCCAGGTCTAGCAAAAATGAGTCTTCGATAAACTTGCGAAAAGTTTTGTTGAGCATAATTTTTTCGCATATAAAAACACCCGGAATGGAGTATTGGTATTGGGTAATGGTATTTTCTACCACCTGATAGTTGCCATGTGCTATTACCAATATGGCATCGTAGGCATTGATGGCAGGGTGTAGCAACCGACCATCGCTATTGCGTGTTTCGATAAGGAAATATAATGTATTGTAGTTTTCGTTGTAATAATAATATGTCGAAAACGGATATAGTTTGTCTTCGGCTTGGTTGTACAGCTCAAAATCTACCTCCTTGGCCAGCTGTATGCCAAATGTTTGGTTGAGGTTGTATGCCAACTGGTAGCTTTTGATATTGCCCGATACAAAGCCTACAAGAGCCACATCATCGATAGATACCGAAAGGGGCATTTCTATACGGGTAGGTTTCTTTTTCCTTGCCATTTGTTTTTTAGAGGTTATAGAAAAATATAGGATATATTGCTATATCCTATATTTTGTTGGTTTATTAATGCTATTTATACAAATTGTACAAATACTTACTTTCTGGGTCCGGTAGGGTGCGAAGTGGCTGCACCGCGATATGCAGGGCAAGTGTTTCTTGCACATGAACTATATACCATTACACCTATCATAAGCATTGCCAATACAAAAAATGTCTTTTTTCTCATTGTTCTATGTTTTTTTAATTGTTACCTAATAATTATTATGTTTTTTATACGTACCAAAACGACGGATATGTATTTTTATTGTGTTGTTTATTGGTTTTCGTATTTTTGTATTTCGTCGTGAAAGAATTCAATTTCCACACCTGCTTGGGCAAACATTTCTTCGCTGTCTTTACCGTTGTGATATTTACGTTCGCATACTACACGCTGTATTCCGCAGTTGATAATAAGCATGGCACAAGTGCGGCATGGCGTCATACGGCAGTATAGAGTAGCACCTTCCAGTGCTATGCCACGTCGTGCTGCCTGGCATATTGCATTTTGTTCGGCATGTACTGTGCGTATGCAGTGGTTGGTAATACTGCCATCGCTATGTATGGTTTTGCTAAATAGGTGTCCTACCTCGTCGCAATGTGGCAAACCTGCCGGCGAACCTACATATCCTGTTACCAGCACCTGCTTGTTTTTTACTATCACACAGCCACTACGTCCACGGTCGCAGGTGGCACGTTGTGAGGCGGCATTGGCTAGTTCCATAAAGTATTCGTCCCACGAGGGGCGACGATATGTAATCTTGGCCAGCACAGCTTCTATTTCTTTGTGTAGGTCGTCGAAGTTGCCATTGTTGGAGAATACAAAGTCGGCCTGCTCAATACAAGCTTTAAGGTTTTGCTTGGTAGGGTCGGCAGAGGTCATCTCCCTTTGTTCGTTGGCAATAAAAGTTTCGAGCGAAATATTGTCGGTCGAAGAACCACGTTTTACTATCCTTTCATAACGTATTTTGGGGTCGGCATCGATAGCAAAGAGGTAGAAGTTGTTGTGATTACGAAGGTTTTCTATTTCCGAAGGGTTTCTGATACTTTCGATAATACAGTTTTTGCCAGTCTCTTGTGCTTTGGTGTATAGGGTTTCGGCTATGTACGATGGAGAGTGTGTGGCCCTAAGGTCGTTGCCAACCACAGTCATAGAGTCTCTGTTTACAGGTAGTCCGCGGCGTTCTATTTCTTCTACAATAAAATCGCGAACCGAGAAGTGTACGTATCCTTTTTCTTTTACCAGATAGTCAACTATAGTACCCTTGCCTGCACCCAAAGTTCCGGTTATTCCAATAGTAATCATGCTTCAGTGTGTTGTATGTATTAGTTGGTTTTATATCTGAATTTTATTTCGGCCAAATCGTTGTTGGCTTTCACTATTTTGTTTTTCAATCCTTTTTTGTATTGGATTATTTTTTCTTGTAGTTCTTTGTTGCCGTTGGCCATTATTTGTAGTGCCAATACTGCTGCATTTAGAGCTCCGTTGATAGCTACAGTGGCTACCGGTATTCCCGGAGGCATTTGCATGATGGCAAATGTGGCATCTAAGCCTTCCAATACGCTGCCTTTGATAGGCACACCTATTACAGGTAGCGGCGTTTCGGCGGCTATTACTCCCGGCAAAGCAGCAGCCATGCCTGCTCCGGCTATTATTACTTCTATACCACGGGTGTGTGCCTGTTTGGCAAATTCAACCACCTCGTCGGGGGTGCGGTGTGCCGATAGTGCGTTAACTTCAAAAGGTATTTCCATTTCGTCGAAAAACTTACATGCGGCTTCCATTACAGGCATATCCGATGTGCTTCCCATTATTATACTTACTTTAGCTTTCATATACTGTATAATTATAATTAGTTTATATATTAAACTCCTTGGGGAAGGAGATATAGTATTTCGTTACTGATTTTTCTAGAAAATGACGGTCCAGTTGGTCGGAGGCAATACTTATATCGTTGCAACTTTTGGATTTGAAAAGTATTTTTATTTCTTGGTCTTGAAAATCGTATGCATGGTTTTCGAGCTTGCCTGTTGATACAAACCATTTGGCGTCTTGGTTGGGTATGTTGTATTGCTCTGATATTTTTCTGATAATGTTGTCTATATTGCTCTCTGCAAACGGTGTGTTGGATATAAGTATTCTGTTGAGATTGCGGTTTATCAGTTTCTTCGACAATGTTGAAAGTATAAAATCATTGTTGGCAGTCCAACTTTTTATTGCTGATATTATATCGTAGTCGTCCATCAGCGCAAATTGTTCTAGTACATTACTGTTTGTATCGAAGTCAGAGAGTGTATAGTTGTTTGCCAAAAAGAATTTCAGAGGTTTGGAACATTCCAAATCTATACCACTGTTAAGGATATGCTTGGCTCTATTTAATGCCGATATAAGTATGCAGTCGGCACTTACCACTGTTTTGTGAAGATATACCTGCCAGTACATCAATCTACGCGATATTATAAATTTTTCGATAGAGTATATTCCTTTTTCGTCCACCACCAGGTTGTCGTCGTGTACGTTGAGCATATTTATGATACGTTCGGTACCTACAATGCCTTCGGATACTCCGGTAAAAAAACTGTCACGGCTCAGGTAGTCCAGCCTATCCATATCCAATTGGCTCGACACCAATTGGTGTAAGAAGTGTTTGTGATAGGTATTGTCAAATATAGCTATCGCCATATCCAGTTTGCCGTTCATCTCGGTGTTCAATTTTTGCATAAACACTCTTGATATACTTTCGTGGCGAACGTTTTTGGTAAGAGTGTGTTCAAGAGAGTGTGAGAATGGGCCATGGCCAATGTCGTGCAGCATTATGGCTATTTTGGCTGCCAATGCCTCATCGGCTGTTATATTGATGTTTTTAGAACGTAATACATCTATTGCCAAGCCCATTAGGAATGTTGCTCCCAATGTGTGGCTAAACCTAGTGTGCATGGCTCCCGGATACACCAGATACGACAGACCCAGCTGCTTGATACGTTGCAAACGCAAAAAATAAGGATGCGATACAATGTCGTACAATATATCGTTGTCCAATGTCATAAACGAACCATATACGGGGTCATTTATAATTTTTCTTTTGTTGGTTTGCATTTTAGTATTATTATTTTAATATTACTGCCAAAAAAGTAGCATCGGTGGTACCAATGTTTTTGATGCTGTGAGTGTCGCCATTGCCGGTAAAAACCACATCTCCACTATGCAATATGGCTTCCTGTCCGTTGTCGGTAACACTTACTTCGCCTTCCAATATATAGTATATTTCGGCATCGGGCCGGTGCGCATGTTCTTTGATGGTGCTTCCGGCGGGTATTATTATTCGGTTGAACATATAGGCTTTGTCAAGCATCTCCGCAGGAGTGAGTATTATTTCCTTGTGGATAACGCCGGCAATATTCCCGGTATTTTCAACCTTTATGGTTTCCATATCTTTCTTTAGTCGTATCATAACTGAATCTCTCTTTTGTGTGATTATATAATGTTGTGCCTATTCGGCTGTTTCCATTTTTATAAAAGTATCGTTGTCTTTGTAATATTGGTAGTCCATAGGGGTAATGGTTTTGCTTACCGGACTATAGTAGTAATAGTAGCTTGGGATACTTTTAATGTTGCTTTTTACATAATCGTTTATTATTTTTTCGCAAAACTTGTCGGCACTGATGGCTCCTGCTCTATAGGCTTCGATGTATGCATCGTTGGCGGTAAGTTTGCTTATTGTACCTTTGCCGTGAGCAACATTATTCTTTATTTCGTTTATTGTTCCTTCAAATTTTTCTATAGTCTCGAAGTTTTTGAAATAAACGTCTTTTGGGTCGGTAGCCGAGGTGGTGTCGTTGATAAGATACCACACATTGGTACTAAAGCCTTTCAAATCGTAGTCGTAATAGTAGTACATTTTGTTTGTGTTGTCTTCGAAATCGGAACGACTTTTCTTTACAAACTCTTCGGCTTCGATTTGAAGTATGTGTAAAGTGAATATTTTGTTTGCCACGGCTTTGGGCATATTGGCAGGGTCTGTTACAACTTCTACAGGTATTCCAAAACGTTTTAGATGGTACAACAGATTGTCGTTGAATTGTTGTAGAAATATTTTGTCGTCAATAGTGTTGAGTATAGATGTGTGTGCAGCTATTACACTATCTTGTGTTTCGTAGTCTAAATCGGCAAAGTTCTCCATTTGATTCAGAGTTTGATTGGTATGTACCACAGATGTGGGCAAACATACATATATTCTTTCGGTAGGAGTATTGCTCCTCATCGAAAACTTTTCTACAAATTTATTTGCCAATTCCTTTTCCGAAGTACATGATGCAAAGCATAGTGCTGCGCCTATCAAAAGGAAACCAATATTTCTTACTCTTTTCATAATAGTTTTGTCTTAGTTATGTTCAAATTTTTATTTTGGATACCTAATAAAATATTGCCTCAGCTTTATATAAAGTGCTATATCGAATTTTTTACTAGTTCTTTATATTCATTTCGATGTTTTAATATATCGCAAGCCAAGTATATAGCGTTTCTGAACGAATCTTCGGAAGCTTTGTCTTTACCTGCAATGTCGTAGCCTGTTCCGTGAGCAGGAGATGTGCGTACGTATGGCAAACCTGCAGTGTAGTTAACACCTTGTGTAAACGACATTAGTTTGAAAGGTATAAGTCCTTGATCGTGGTATAGTGCCAATACTCCATCGAAGTTGTTAAACTCTGAGCTGCCAAAGAAACCGTCGGCAGGGTATGGGCCAAAGGTAAGGATGCCATTATCGTAAGCTTCTTTTATAGCCGGCGATACCACTTTATCGTCCTCGTCACCAATAAGGCCGTTGTCGCCTGCATGTGGGTTGAGGGCTAGTACTGCTATCTTGGGCATAGCGATGCCAAAATCTTGTTTCAATGATTCGTTCATTACTTGTATTTTTTCAAGTAACAACTCTTTGGTTATAACCTTTGGAACATCACGCAACGCCACGTGGCTGCTTACTATACCGATGCGTATGCGGTCGCAAACCATCATCATCAACGATTTTCCACCAAATTTGTTTTCTAGATATTCGGTATGTCCGGGGAAATCGAAGTTTTTGGATTGTATGTTTTTCTTGTTGATAGGGGCTGTTACCAATACATCTACTTTTTCCGACATGAGGTCATCGCAAGCACAATCCAAGGCTTTTAATGCCAATTCGCCTGCTATTTCGGTGCTTTTGCCCAAATCAATCTTAACTTCGTCGTTGGTAATGTTTATTATATTGAATTTTTTGTCAGCCAAATTGTTGGCGTCTTTAACGTTGGTTACATTGGGTATATCTTTGCCTACCAACAGTTTTTTGTGATATGATAATACTTTGGAAGTGCCATATAATACAGGTGTGCAGAAGTCCATCATTCTGCTGTCTGAAAAAGTTTTTATTATTACTTCGTAGCCAACTCCATTTACATCACCGTGAGTTATGGCCAATTTTATTTTTTTGTCGCTCATAGTATTCGTTTAAATTATTTTTTCTTTCCACCAAAATTCATAGCCAACGATATACGTACTGTGTTGGCCAAAGGACTTGTTTGTAATGTAGTAGTAGGTATAAGGTAACTTACGTCCAATACCAACGATTGATATTTTATTGTTCCACCAAGGGTTAGGTATTGACGACCACCTTTGTTTTCGTGTTCGAAAAAGTAGCCACCACGTACTGCAAACACCTTGTCGTACCAATATTCGGCTCCTACCGATAGCTGCATTTCTTGAAATTCTTCGGATAATCCACCTGGAGCATCGTAGAATGATTGGAAAGCACCTTGTACAGTACCCACATCGTCGGGCATACCGGCTATAATCTCGCCATCTTCATTATAAAGGGGTGGGGTAGGTACCAATAACTTGTTTATATCCACTAGTATCGAAAAAGAATTGTAATCATCGATGTCCATGGTGTATCGTCCACCAATACGCAAGTTGGTAGGTAGGAAGTCTTTTCGTGTATCGTCGTCGCTATATGATATTTTGGAACCAAGATTAGATATCAACAAGCCGGCAGCCAATTCTCCGGGTATATCAAGCATATCGGTTTTGCTTTGGTAGTATAAGCCAAAGTCGGCAGCAATGGCATTGCCTGCACGTGTTTGAGAAGTTCCTACATCAACACCTTGCGTCAAATCGCTACGAACATAACGTCCTGTAGCTCCCACCGAAAAGTTATCGGAAAGTTTCATCGAATAGCTCAAATCGATACCAAATTCGTTGGGTTTATATGTGCCCATGCTAGTACCTTCGTCGTTGGTAAATTCAATGCTTCCTAGCGAAAAATATGTCAATGATGCAGCCAATGCACTTCTATCGTTTATACGTTTGTAGCCCGATAGATATAATAAGTTCATATCGGCGGCACCAAGTTTGCGTAGCCATGGAACATAGCTCATTCCAAATCCCATCTCATCTTCAATGAATGCATATTTTGCATTGTTCCAATGCGATGAGTAAACATCGGGAGCACTTGCTGCACCTACATCGCCCATACCACCACTGCGTGCATCGGGGGCTATAAGTAGTATTGGCATTGCTGTACTGATATAGTTTTTACTTATATCTTTGCCTGCTATTTCATCGGGAGTAGGGTTGTTGTTTTGAGCTTTGGTAGGCGTTGTAACTGCCATTAAACCAATTGCCAAACATGCTCCTAATAATTTGATTTGTCTTTTTTTCATCTATCAAAAAGTGTTTTAGTTCAAAAATCTCTGTTTTACCTAAACAGAAAAACGATTTACTAACGTACTATTGCATTATTTTATTGTATATTTATAGAAAAAAAGCTTCCGAAAATTGTTGATACCTCCAAGGTTGATGTCTGATAACTGAAATGTGGCTACAATTGAGCTATACATTGCAATACTTTTACATATATGTAGTATAACTTTAAATTGTATATCTTAATTCATTGATATAGATGTATAAGGTAATAGTAATATGTCAATGTATTTATACCCTATCATCGTAATATTCACAATAGGGTGTGAGGTGTTTGATGATATATCACTAAAATATACGGCATAAATGTATTAGGAAAAAATATATCAAAGATGGTTGCAAAAATTCTTATTCGGGAGGAAGATTATATTTCATCGTGTGCTAAGTAAATTTTCCTCGGGAGGGAAATTTATATACATCGCGATGGAAATTTATAACTGTTGTATTGTAGTAAATAATTGCTTCAGTAGGGTGAAAACAAGGAATAAATAGCACAAACGTTATTAATCTAATATATTGATATTTCCGTTGTTTGCTACAGCGTATAAATAAATACTATAAAATGTTTTGCCATTCCAATTAGTTTTAGTACCTTTGCACGGAATTATAATGTAATGTAAGACTATGAAAGTAGTGATATTAGCGGGTGGTTATGGAACTCGTATCAGTGAAGAAAGTCATCTGAAACCTAAGCCAATGCTTGGGATAGGAGAGATGCCGATACTTTGGCATATAATGAAGATATATAGCCATTATGGCTACAACGATTTTATTATTTGTGCCGGATATAAGCAGTATATAATCAAAGAGTGGTTTGCCGACTACTATTTGCACAATAGTGATATAACATTTGATTTTACCCAAGGTAACCAACTTCAAATACACAATACCCAAGAGGTTGAGCCATGGAAGGTAACGGTGGTAGATACCGGATTGAATACCATGACAGGCGGCCGTGTGAAACGCATACAAAAATATGTTGGAAACGAACCATTCTTGCTTACATACGGCGACGGTGTGAGTGATATAAATATAGCCGAATTGGTGCGTTTTCATCAAAGCCATGGCAAGATAGCTACCATCACTACAGTGAATGTAGGTCAACGTTTTGGTGTGATAGATATGGCCGAAGATGGTACCACAATAAATTCGTTTCGCGAAAAAAACGATACCGATGGCAGTGTTATAAATGGTGGTTTTATGGTGTTTAATCCACAGATATTCGACTATATAGATGGCGATGAAACTGTGCTCGAAAAGATACCATTGGAAACAGTGGCCAATATGGGTCAACTGAAAGGCTATAAGCACAATGGCTTTTGGCATTGCATGGATACCAAACGCGACAAGGATAATCTTGAACGCATGTGGGAAAGTGGTTCGGCCCCTTGGAAAATATGGTAACAGAATCATAACTACAATAGTATAAGAACTATGACAGAGGTGTTTCGCAATAAGCGTGTTTTTCTTACAGGACATACCGGTTTTAAGGGTACATGGCTGACAATGCTCCTAAACAAGATGGGAGCCGAGGTGATGGGATATGCTTTGGAACCCAACACCAGCCCCTCTATGTATAACGTGGTAAATGCCACTGGATATTGCCAATCGGTGATAGGGGAATTGAGAAACCGCGAGTTGCTTGAAAAAACTATGGCCGAATTTGGCCCTGACTTTATATTCCACCTTGCTGCACAACCTATTGTACGCACATCGTACAACATACCTGTGGAAACCTTTGAGGTGAATACGTTGGGTACTGTAAATGTGTTGGAGGCAATGCGTAAGATGGAGAAACAATGTGTAGCAGTGATGATTACTACTGATAAGGTGTATCGCAACAACGAAAGCGGTCAGGCATATACCGAGGAGGACCCCTTGGGAGGATATGACCCTTATAGTGCTAGTAAGGCTGCTGCAGAGATAGTTATAGATAGTTATCGAAATAGTTTCTTTAACCCAAATGACTATGAACGCCATGGCAAATCTGTTGCCTCGGTACGTGCCGGAAATGTAATAGGTGGTGGCGATTGGGCTGCCGACCGTTTGGTGCCGGATATAGCACGTGCGCTATCGGTAGGCAAACCTATAGAGATACGTAACCCCAAGGCTGTACGTCCTTGGCAACATGTGTTGGAGCCACTAATGGGATACATAACGTTGGCAGCCATGATGTATCAACATACAACCTCTTTCAACGAAGGCTTTAATTTTGGACCTAATCCGGCCGATGTAGTTACAGTAGGCGATATGGCACAGATGGGTGTGGATATTTGGGGCGAAGGAACATTAGAATTTCCAAAGCAAATAAACCAGCCACACGAGGCCAACCTACTATCTTTGGATATAACAAAAGCTGAAAGACTATTGGGGTGGAAACCTATGATGAATGCCCGTAAGGCATTGGACATAACCCTTCGTTGGTACAAGGCATATTATGCCGGCGAAGATATGAGGCAAATGACCGAAAAGCAGATAGACGACTATTTGAAACAATGCGAAGAAAATAAATAATACATTAATTATAATCCAATAATAAAAATCAGCGATGACAAAACGTGAAGAGATATTAAAACTTGTAAAAGAATACTATGCCGAAACTTTTGCACAACCTAAGGAATATAAAGAAGGTGACAGAATAGGCTATGGCGGTAGAAAGTTCGACGAACGTGAGATGGTAAACCTAGTTGATTCCGCCTTAGATTTTTGGCTTACAACCGGTAGATATGCCGAACGTTTTGAAGAAGAATTTGCCCGTTATATGGGTGTAAAATATTGCTTGCTTACCAATAGCGGTAGTAGTGCCAACCTTTTGGCTTTTATGGCGTTGACATCGCCATTGTTGAAAGAGCGTGCAATACGCCGAGGCGATGAGGTGATAACGGTGGCTGCCGGATTTCCAACTACAATATCACCAATGATACAATATGGTGCAGTACCTGTATTTGTTGATGTTACAATACCTCAATATAATATCAACTGCGATATGCTTGAGCAGGCTCTTTCGCCCAAAACCAAAGCTGTAATGATAGCTCACACATTGGGAAATCCATTCGATTTGCAGACAATAAGAGATTTTTGCAACAAACACAATCTTTGGCTTGTTGAAGACAATTGCGATGCACTGGGTAGCGAATATTTTATTGATGGTCAATGGAAACAAACCGGTACTATTGGCGATATAGGTACATCAAGTTTTTACCCTCCACACCACATTACCATGGGCGAAGGGGGTGCTGTATATACCAACAATCCATTGCTTAAACGAATAGTGGCAAGTTTTAGAGATTGGGGACGAGATTGCTATTGTGCATCGGGCAAAGATGATACTTGCAAACATAGATTTACAATGCAATTTGGCGAACTTCCGTTAGGTTATGACCACAAATATGTTTACTCCCATTTTGGTTATAATCTAAAGGTTACCGATATGCAAGCAGCCATAGGATGTGCACAACTAGAAAAACTTCCTGATTTTACACGTATAAGAAGGGAAAATTGGGAATATTTGAAAGAAGAACTTACAGAATTGGAAGAATACTTCGAACTTCCCGAACCTATGGAAAATTCATGTCCAAGCTGGTTTGGATTCCTACTTACGTTGAAACCCAATATGCCATTCAGCCGTGTTGATTTGGTAAAATATATCGAAAGTAAGAATATACAAACACGCTTGTTGTTTTCGGGCAACATATTGAAACACCCTTGTTTTGATGAAATGCGTAGAAGCGGAGAGGGTTACCGTGTGGTAGGAACATTGGAAAACACCGATAGAATAATGAACGATAGTTTTTGGATTGGTGTATATCCGGGTATGACCCAACCTATGTTGGAAGCAATGGTAAATACTATAAAAGAATTTGTAAAACAATATTAATACAATATAATGACAACTGATAGTATTGTTTTGGCTAATGATATACGTAAGCATTCGGTACGAATGGTTTATCATGCAAATGCATCACATATAGGTGGTGCCATGTCGATGGCTGATATTTTGGGTGTTCTTTATTCGTCAGAACTTCGTTATAGGTCTGATGATCCGCAATGGGACAACCGTGATCGTTTCATTCTTAGCAAAGGACATTCGTGTGTGGCACTATATTCGGTGTTGGCTCTTTGCGATTTTTACCCTATCGAACAACTAGATGAATATGGCAAGGAAGGTAGTTTTTTCCTTTCACATACCTCGCACTATATACCGGGTGTGGAAGTGTCGTCAGGTAGTTTGGGTCATGGGTTGCCAATGGCTGTAGGTATAGCTTTGGCCGGAAAAATCAAGAAAAAAGATTATCGTACATATGTACTTGTAGGCGATGGCGAGATGAACGAAGGTAGCAATTGGGAAGCAATGTTGTTGGCAACACAGAAAGGTTTGGATAATTTGTGCTTGATTATTGACTATAATAAGTTGCAGGGATATGGAAGAACAAGCGAAGTTTTGCCACTAGAGCCTCTACAGGATAAGATTAAGTCATTTGGTTGGAATTGTATAAACATAGATGGTCATAATCATGAAGATATAAAACATGCGTTGATTGAGGCCAGACAAACTACCGGCAAGCCTACTGCCATAGTAGCAGATACGGTGAAAGGCAAAGGTGTATCATATATGGAAAACGAATTGTTGTGGCACTACCGTTCGCCTAATGAACAAGAGTATAATCAAGCAATAAAAGAATTAGAGCTATGAGAACAGCATTTGTAAACCAACTGATAAAAGAAGCCGAGCAACACCCCGATATATTTCTTATTATAGGAGATTTGGGATTTAATGTTGTAGAAGAATTTGCCAATAAGTTTCCCGATAGGTTTTTGAATGCAGGTATTGCCGAACAAAATATGATAGGTGTGGCAGCCGGATTGGCAAAAGAAGGGTACAATGTATATGTATATTCGATAGCTAATTTCCCTACGTTACGTTGTATAGAACAGATACGCTACGATGTTTGTTACCACAATCTTAGTGTTAAAGTTGTGGCAGTGGGTGCCGGATATGCCTATGGAAGCTTGGGTTCGTCACACCATGCTACAGAGGAAATGGGTATGATGCGTACTATACCCAATTTGGTAGTGGCCTCGCCCGGCGATCCTATAGAAGCAAAGGCTATCACTACACTATCGGCCAATTATCAAGGTCCAATGTATCTACGATTGGGAAAAGCCGGCGAAAAACAAGTGCATACTACACCTTTCGACAATATTAATATTGGTGATATTATTCCGGTTAAACATGCCGGTGCCAATAGACCGGCATTATTGGCTACGGGTTCTATATTGCATTATGCCAACGAATTTATATGCGAAAAAGGTATAGATACATCTCTTTATAGTGTACCTTTTGTTAAACCTTTGAACAAACAGCATATAAGAGAACTTGCACAAAACCACAATAATATAATAGTTTTGGAGGAACATCAGAAAAGTGCTGGCCTTGGTTCGGCAATAGTTGAGCAGGTAAGCGATATGTATGCCAATGGAGAGATATCGGTATTCCCACGAATTAAGAGGATAGCTATAGATGATTGTTTCTATCATCTATCGGGTTCGCAAGCTTTTCTTAGAAAGAATGCAGACCTAGTATTACGAGAAGATATGTTTGAATAATAAATATCAAAGAATATACACGCAATGAAATCGGCAGTAATAACAGGTGCTACTGGAATGATAGGATGCTCGTTGATTGAATATTTAGTAAACGAGGGTATAAAGATAACAGCTATAATTCGTCCACAATCGATACGTAGAGCTATGATTCCTAACCATCATTTGATAAATGTGGTAGAATGTGAATTAAATAATTTGTCGGCTTGTAATACGGAAAGTATCGGTAATGCCGATGCTTTTTTTCATTTGGCATGGGAAGGAACAGTAGGGGAGTCTAGAAATGATTGCTACCTTCAGAACAATAATGTAAGATATACTTTAGATGCTGTAGCGTTGTCGAAGAGATTGAATTGCAGTACATTTGTTTTTGCAGGTTCTCAAGCTGAGTTTGGTAGAGTAGATGGATTGCTTAGCAGTTCGTTACCTTCCAAACCAGAAAATGCATATGGGGTAGCCAAATATTCGGCCGAACTTATGAGTAAGATGATGTGCAATAGTATGGATATTAAGCATACAACAGCACGCATACTTAGTGTGTATGGTCCCAATGATGGAGAGAATACAATGGTAAGTTCTACTATACGAAAACTTTTGAGAGGTGAAGATACAGCCTTTACTCCTTGCCTTCAGAAGTGGGATTATCTTTATTGTAAAGATGCTGCAAAGGCACTATACCTTATTGCATTGAAAGGAAATAAAGATGCTGTTTATTGCCTAGGTAGTGGTAAGGCTACCGAACTAAAATATTATGTTGAAACAATAAGAGATATGATAAACACTAAGGCAGAACTAGGAATAGGTAAAGTGCCATATGGTAAAAATCAAGTAATGATGCTGTGTGCCAATATAGAAGATTTGAGGAACGACTTGGGTTTTGAACCTGAATATTCTTTTGAAAGAGGTATTGAAGAAACAATTAATTGGTGGAGAGAACGAATATGAGAAAAAAGGTAAGTGTTGTAACACCTTGCTACAACGAGCAAGAAAATGTGGAGAAACTTATCAAATTGGTAAAAGAACAGTTTGATAATATGCCGCAATATGACTATGAACATATACTTATAGACAACTGTTCGACCGACAATACTGTGGATATTCTACGCAAATGTGCTGCTGAGGATAAACATGTGAAGATAATTCTTAATGCTCGTAATTTTGGACATATACGTTCGCCATACTATGGTATGCTGCAAGCATATGGCGATTGTGTGGTATCGATGGTGTCAGACCTCCAAGACCCACCGGAGTTGTTGTCCGAAATGTTGAAGAAATGGGAAGAGGGATATAAGATTATAACCTGTGTAAAGAATAAAAGCAAGGAGAATCCGCTGATGTTTATGTGTAGAAAACTTTTCTACAATACATTGGCTAAGTTTTCAGAAACAGAACAGATAAAGAACTTTACAGGATTTGGATTGTACGACAAGAAGTTTATAGATGTATTAAGAACAGAGATAAATGATCCTTATCCATACTTCAGAGGCATAATTGCCGAATTGGGTTTCGATCGTTATGAGCTGGAATATGTGCAACCCAAGCGTGAGAAAGGCAAGACCAAAAACAACTTCTATACCCTATATGATATAGGAATGTTGGGATTTGTCAATCACAGCAAATTGCCACTTCGCCTTGCTAGCTTTATAGGGTTTGGCGTGGCCATACTCAGTTTGATAATTGCTATAGTGTATTTTATATACAAGTTGGTATATTGGGATAGTTTTACAGTGGGTATAGCTCCATTGGTTATTGGTTTATTTTTTTTCAGTTCGGTACAGTTGTTCTTTATAGGCATAATAGGCGAATATATTGGGGCTATACATACTCAAGTAAAGAAACGTCCGCTTGTGATAGAGAAACAACGAATTAATTTTGATAGCGACGATAATACTCCAAAGAATGATTAAGCTCTTAAAGCGATATATTACTCCCGAGTTTATAAGATTTGTATTAGTAGCCATACTTAATACATTGTTTGGATATGGTGTATATTCGTTATTGGTATTTTTGGGTGTACACTATTCGTTGGCAACTTTGGGAAGTACTATATTAGGAGTGTTGTTCAACTTCAAAACATATGGAATATTGGTATTTAAGAACACAAGCAACAAACTTATATTTAGATTTGTATTGGTATATTGTGTTGTGTATTTATGTAATATAGGTGGTATAGCATTGCTCAAATACATGGGGCTGAGCAACTATCTTGCAGGTGCTATAATGGTGGTGCCGGTAGGATTACTAGGTTTTGTATTGAATAAATTATTTGTATATTCGAAAAAATATAGACAAGATATGACAAAGAAAGAGAATGTAAATAAGAAGGCTGCATCTTCGGATGAGTTAAATAATAGTGTTGTTACCAACAATGCTGATAATAGCAAATGTTCCAAGGTGTGGAAATTGGTATTTTGGGCATTGGCGGCCCTAGGTCTTATATCTATAATATGTATGAGTACCGGTGCAGGTATGAGTGGCGATGAGCATTTCCATAGCGAACATGCCAAGAATGTATATAACTATTATGCTACAGCCGGACAGGATAGTACAGCCGCTGTGGTTACTCAAGATTACAATTTGCCATATTATGGTCAGAGTGTAGATAATCTTGCATATTTTATAACCAAAACTTTTGGTATAGAAGATGAGTATGGTACACGTCATATTGTAAACAGTATATTTGGTTGGTTGGCAATGTTGTTTGCCGGTCTTATAGCCTATCGGTTGGCAGGCTGGCGTGCAGCAGTAATAACCTTTGTACTTATTTTCTTATCACCTCGTTTCTTGGGGCATAGCTTTAATAACCTCAAGGATTTACCACTTGCCACAGGTATGTCGGTGGGTATATATTGCCTTGTTCGTTTCCTACAAGAGTTTCCCAAGGTAAAGATAAAGACAGCCGTATTTTTTGCTCTTTCCATAGGCTTTGCCATAAGTGTACGTTTTGCAGGATTGCTGTTGGTAGCATATTTCGGAATGTTTGGTGCTATATATTGGTATATACGCAATATCAAAGGTAGCTTGTTTAAGCAACAAGGATTGCAAGAACTTAAACTTATACTTGGGTGGGGTATAGGTATATCGGTGGTAGGTATAGGTATATCTATATTGTTGTGGCCTTACTTGCTCAAATCGCCGATAGATAATTTTATAGATACTATGGACAATATGACCAAGTTTGCTATTGCTATACGTCAGGTATTTGAAGGACAAATGCAATGGAGTGACTTCTTGCCATGGTACTATACACCCAAGTTTATACTCATGACCATACCTCTAGCTGTAATAGTTGGATTGATATTCCACGCCATACTTGTATGGAAAGACAAGAAAAATATATTCTGGAGCAGTCTTATATTATTTACATTTGTATTCCCAATATTCTGGATAATATATCAGAAATCCAACGTATATGGTGGTTGGCGTCATGCTATGTTTACATATCCTTCTATAGCTGTATTTGCAGGGTTGGGTTTTAACTATATAATAAATTTTGTATCTAACCGCAAAGCCAAGATAGCCCTTGTGGCTCTTCCTTTTATAATGATGTTATTACCATTGACTCATATGGTTAAGAACCATCCTTACGAATATGTTTATTTCAACGAGTTGGCAGGAGGTGTAAACAAGGCTTGGGGAAACTATGAGCTGGATTATTACTACCACTCTACACGCGAAGCTGCCGAATGGATAAAGGAAAATGCCGAAAAAACCGGTATGGAGACTACTGATAAAATACGTGTGGCTACATGGCATATGCCAAGTGTTAAGAACTATTTCCGTAACGATACTACCGATTTCGGAATAACATTTGCACGCTGGTATCAAAAGGGTAATATTGATTGGGATTATGCTATATTTACTATCACCGGTATATCGCCCGAATATTTGAACAGCCAAGCATTTCCGCCAAAGAATACTGTATATAGCATTGATGTAGATGGTAAACCTATATGTTTGGTGCTGAAGCGTACCTCTAAGGCCGACTATTATGCTTCGCTAATGAAGAACGCCGGCAAGCTAGATAGTGCTATAGTACTATATAACGAGGCATTGGCAGACAATCCATTCAACGAAACAGCATTACTGAATATGAGTGAGATATATTTATATAAGAACAGACCCGATAGTTCTATGATATATCTGAACAGATATTTCGAGATAGACCCATCGGACGATAATGCCAACTATTTTCTTGCATACGCTTACCTGATGATGAACAAACCTGTAGAATCTGCTAATGTATGTGAGAATATATTGCAGCATAACCACAAATATATGGCTGCTTATACAATACTACGTGATATATACTTGAACCAAAACAATCTGTTTGGTGCTGAACAGATAATGCTACGTATGATAGATGCCGCTCAGATTGACGACAACTTTGCCCAAATATGGGTGGCAGTATGCAAGGCTCAAGGTTTGGACGAGCGTATGGCTTATGTGAAACTATATAAGGCATTTATTGAGAGTGCCGAGAAGAAAGGTAACGACAAGGAAGCCGATATGTATAGAGAGTATCTAGACCAATTGCAATAATATAGATATTGCCCTCAATAACCTAAATAGGTGCTGTATATTATACAGCACCTATTATTTTTGCGTATATACCAAAACTAATTATCATACTATAATTCAGCTAACCAATATTAGTTATTCCGCTTAGTTGCGTATCACCTTGCGTATGGCCACGCCTTCGGCGGTGGTTATACGAAGGGTGTAGTAGCCTTTGGTTAGTTTGGATAGGTCTATTATATTTTTGTTCTCTACTATCATTACCACTTTACCTGTAGCATCCATTACCTCTACCTTTTGTATATCATTGCGACTTAGTGTTATTATGCCACTTGTCGGATTGGGATGAAGTTCAACAGATATATCGTTATCGGCAGTGGCTATGGCGTTGGTGCTAGCATCGGTGGTGAAGGTTAGTTGCTGCCATGCTCCAAACACCCCGCTGCGTTCGCAGTAGGTGCGG
>JAEIGA010004581.1_pt1 | contig 21364 bp, 13 predicted proteins | sample 9270691 | NCBI WGS metagenome assembly JAEIGA01 (sample SAMN17057246, study PRJNA624740) | gut metagenome | biome: biome; isolation source: fecal sample | host: Bos grunniens | place: China: Xizang | collected 2019 | reverse complement strand
TCTGAACGTTCTTCCACCTGCCATACGAGCGGATCTATTTCAGGGAAGAATGTGTCGGCATCCTCTATCACTGTATGAACGTGAGTGATGACAAGACGGTCTGCGTGGCCGATGGCCTGAGCATATATCTGACCGCCGCCGATGACGAAGCAGCGGGGATTCCCGATCGGATCGGGAATAACTGAGGACGAATCAGGAGTGGCTGGCATTCCCTTCTCGGCAATCCGGTATGCCTCATCTAAAGAGGATACAACCGTCACACCTTCCGGGGCGTCAAAACCTCTGGAAACTACGATATTCAGTCTTTTCGGAAGCGGACGACCGATGGATTCGAAGGTCTTTCTGCCCATTATGACGGGACAGCCCAGGGTCGTGCGCTTGAAGAATTTCAGGTCTTCGGAGATATGCCACAGGAGGGCATTGTCCTTTCCGATGGCGTTATTGTCGGATATTGCTACTATAATACATTTTTCCATAGGCGATGGGGAATGGCTTATACCGCTACAGGTGCCGGAATACGCGGATACGGATCATAATCGACAAGTTCGAAGTCTTCATACTTGAAGTCGAAGATATCCTTCACATCCGGGTTGATCTTCATCTTCGGAAGTGCACGAGGCTCACGGGCGAGCTGAGTCTGCACCTGCTCGAAATGGTTGACATAGATGTGAGTGTCACCGGTGGTGTGGACGAATTCTCCCGGCTGCAGGCCGCATACCTGAGCGATCATCATTGTCAGAAGCGCGTATGATGCGATGTTGAAAGGTACTCCAAGAAATACGTCGGCGCTGCGCTGATAGAGCTGGCAGGAAAGTTTTCCGTCCGCCACATAGAACTGGAAGAGCGAGTGACAAGGCGGAAGAGCCATCTTTTCAACTTCAGCCACATTCCAGGCTGATACAATCATACGACGCGAGTCAGGATTGTTCCTGATCTGATTGATTACATTGGAGAGCTGATCTATGGTACCTCCGTCCGGAGTAGGCCAGCTGCGCCACTGATGGCCATATACAGGTCCCAGATCGCCGTTCTCGTCTGCCCATTCGTCCCAGATGGTCACTCCATGATCCTGGAGATATTTCACATTGGTGTCCCCGGCAATGAACCAGAGAAGCTCATAGATGATGGACTTGAGATGCACCTTCTTTGTGGTCAGAAGGGGAAAACCTTCGCTGAGATCGAAACGCATCTGATATCCGAACACACTTTGAGTACCTGTGCCGGTACGGTCAGATTTCATTGTTCCGTTCTCACGTATATGTCTTAAGAGATCCAAATACTGTTTCATAACGATTACCTTGTGCCGAATGCATAAATGATTGCCTGTTCATAGAATTCTCCCGGACGGAGGACGCAGTCCGGATAGTCGGCCTTGTTAGGGGCATCCGGATAATTCTGGCATTCTATGGCTATACCGTCATTGTTGTTGTAGGTGTGACCGTTCTTGCCTGCAGGACATCCTGTAAGCCAGTTGCCGGTATAGACCTGCACACCCGGCTGTGTGGTGAAGATGTTGAGGGTTCGGCCGCTTTCCGGTGCATAAAGCTCGCAGCAGAACTGAAGCTGGCCCGGCTCGGCTCCGTCGATCACCCAGCAGTGATCATATCCGGCACCGATCCTTATGGCATCGAAGTCAGCCCTGATATCCTGTCCTACAGGTTTCTCATTGACAAAATCCATAGGAGTGCCTGCTACAGGAGCACTTTCTCCAAGAGGCACCTGAGTCTCATCGGTAGGGAGATATTCCGAACAGTTCATCCTGAGGGTATGTCCGAGGATATTGCCGTTTCCCTCTCCGTTGAGATTGAAATATGCGTGATTGGTAAGGTTGATGACTGTAGGTGCATCAGACTCTGCTGTATATGTCATACGAAGCTCGCATTCGTCAGTCCATTCGTAACGTACGACAGCCTTCACTGCACCAGGATATCCCTGCTCGCCATCCTCAGAATAATAAAGGAACTCTACGCCTCCTGCATTCTCACGGCTTTCCCACACCTTGTTCTGGAAGCCTTCAGGACCGCCATGGAGATGGTTAGGACCGCAGTTTACAGGAAGTTTGTATTCCTTTTCGTCAAGGGTGAATCTTCCTGCAGCGACACGGTTGGCATATCTTCCCGGGGTCTTGCCCATACAAGGGCCGTCACCGAAATAATCCGAGGCCTCAGCATATCCGAGAGCCACGTCAGCGAGATTTCCGTCCTTGTCAGGGACTGCAAGCGCTATTATTCCCGCTCCGATGTCTGAAAGCTTTACATACGCTCCCTTTGCATTTGTAAGAGTATAAAGAAATATCTCTTTTCCACAGGCAGACTTGCCCCAAAGTTCCTTTCTGATTTCCATAATATCCTATCTTGTCTTAAGTTTAGCCGGCGGGAAGGAAGATTCCTTCAAACCATCTTCAAAAGTAGGATTTATATTCCAATTTGACAAAGGTTTTTGGAATGAAGTAAGAAAGTTGAATATGGTAAAAGATAATAGTCACCCCGTCCGCGAGGACTCAGCCTTGGGGTGACTATGCTGAACGAAATATTTAGAATGTAAAGCTGATCTTTATTGAAGAAGTATCACTTTGCCTTTTTCCAGCTGCTCATAGAGCTCCTTGAGACTTGTGAATACACATTCATAAGTCTTGCCGGAATCATCGGCATACTGGAATTTCACCTGATCTGTCTGCCAGTCATATTTGTACTCGCTTCTGAGACGAAGTTCGAAAGTGCCGTTGCTGCCGACAGCTATTGTTCCGATGCGGTTGTATGATGTGGTCACCTCGAAAGGTACGAACGAACCTGCAGGAATGTCAATATTGTCACCGTACTGGATCCGGCCTGTCATCGACTCGTTCTGGATCCTGAATCTCTTCTGGTAATAAACTACCTTTGACTCATCGGAGCTGATAATGATGTCACCTGCAGAAACGATGCTCTTGGTCTTGAAAGGAATGATCTTTCTCTCACCGACCTGGCTGACAACGGCTTTATTATCCTTTGTCGCCTCGAGATTTCCATATCCTCTTTCCTCATCTCTATCCGCTGCAACGTGATATACATAACGTCCCTCTATCGAAGGATGCCTTGTGACCTTGCCAGTCTTATAAAGATCGCATGAAGTATCTATGCTGAGCATCGGGGCATCAATATAGATATCGAAGGCTGTTCCGAACGGATCCACAGACTCCTGATATTCGTCGGCAAGAATGCTATTTCCTTCTGTATCCTTTATCGAAGACATAAAGCTTGTTACATCGAATTCGATATTGATTGTCTGGTCCGGCTTGTAACTCAGAAGCACATTATCAACCGTCTCTTCATTGTCTCCCTGTACATTCGTACCTTCGCCGTTGACTGTAGCGGCAAAATGGAAAGGATGGTATGTCACAAGCTCAAAGACGCATGATTTATAGAGTCCGGTACCATTGCACAGTCCGTCTGGAGATGTATAGTTGTGTCCTGCCGCCAATTCTCCTGGTGAACCTGTAGTCACGGAAGTCGCGCCCTTCACATTTGAAGCGATACGGATGACCTCGTCAGACTTCGGCCTTGTGGTCTTGAGATGGAGCGTAGCACCAGTTTCTGCCGTTTCTTCATTCCTGTAGAATCCGAGGACTCTTCCGCCGGAAGCCGACCAGTTTGCAGGATTCAGATCCTTGAAGAAGTCGAAGTAGAAAGTTCCATCGTGATCGTGATTGTGCTCGAGATACTGGCTATAGAGCAGGAATTCATCTACATTGTTACCTGCGAAGTCAGTATTCGGAGAAATATAGCGGTAATGTGTCTGCTTTCCTATAGGATTGGTCAATGTGATGTCAGCATCCGCAGCTGTACCGACCACCTCGCCAAGATGACTCTCAAACTCCACAGGAGCATTTATCTTCTGAGGTACGAGATAATAGTAAATGTACTCGTCTGCAGGCATGTCACCCACATAATTCAAAAGGTTGTGGACAAGGATGCGTGACTGGATTTCCGACTGGAATGTCGCCGTCTTGCTGAGTGTCACGAAATGAGGTGCCTCAACGGTAACCTTTACCGTATTTTCGCCCTGACCGGTATGGTCGAGGATGGTGTGCATATATATGCTCTGCATACCTGGCTCGTGAACTGTAAGCACATACTTGTAACCCACGTCATTCGGTTCTCCGTATCCTTCCTCTGTGTCGGTGATGATCGGAAGCACCATTCCAGAGGCGTGGCGGATATCCATATCATTCACGGACAGAAGCACATCCATAGGAAAGAGCTCTGCAGGGCAGTCTTCCGGTATGGTAAACATCATTGTGACATTCTCTCCGGCCTCTTTTCCATATATGTTCGTAGTGATCCAGGCAGGTTCGAATTTCTGCTCCTTCACAGTGACTACCTTTATCTTTCTTGAAAGACGGCCGTACTTGATGAAGAGGGTTCCTTCCCGCTTCTGAAGCTCGCCCATTCTATTGAGATTGATCAGCACCGAGCCCTCGCCTGTAGATGAATCAAAGTCGTGGGTGAAGCTGTTGGATGCGACATTGTTGCCGTCAAGCCAATACACCTCAGGTCTTGAAGGAGAAGTACCGTCCAGATTCTTCACCGTATATTTGAGATAATAAGTATTAGGTTCCTTGAATTCTTCCTCACCTATCACCACGTATGTCTTTTCCACCTCGAGGCTGTTCTTTCCATCTTCAACCTGAGAGATATAATCGGCCACAGACACCCATACATTGTTAGTCGCCGGAGCCTCAAGAGCCTCCTGGAAGGATTCCTGACCATAGTAAAGTTCGCCGACTATGTTCACCGTATAATGATGATTTCGCATAATCATCACATTACCTCCGTTTTCGTCCAGAAGTGAAATGCGGTAATACAGGTCTTTTCCACCGTTCTGCGAACCTTTGACAATGAAGTCAACAGGATCAGCAGATGTGTTTTCGGTCTCGAAAATATACTCTACATCATTAGTACGTACATCCAGGAAATCGTTGAGTTTGGCATTGTTCTCAGGGATCGTCACAAACGGACTCGAAATTTCCGGAGCAACGAATCCGTACTCAGGAGAATATGGAGCCACGGTTCCGAAGGCATTGGTATTTACCACTATCCATCCTTTTTCATTGAAGTTTACGCCCGACTGCACTTCGAGGGTAATCTTAGCCTGATTGCGGAGAAGTTCCACAGGTCCTGTCGGCGACTGGAGTTCTTCCACGGTCTTTTTTGCCCAATAGATCATACGTCCGGCCGATGCTTCGAGAGCAGCCATCACATCCACCTCTGACATTCCGCGGTAATTATCATTCTGGAAATATGTGAGATTCTGGTTGGCGACAAGATGAACGTTCTTGGTGAAGTTAGGGACAGAAGCCCTGAAAGAACCTGTCAAGGCCATATCTGCCGAGTTGGATACGAGTTCTGCCGAGATGACAGTAATGAACAGACCATTGGCATCAAAACAGAACACGCTCAGACTCTGCACTCCACCACCATCAGGATCGACGGCCTTGGTCTGCACCTGATCCATACCCGGCACCTCTACATCGAAACGCAGGTTCACATAACCGTCCGGAGCCGCATCCATATCCGGAAGAATGAATTCTTCTCTCTGGCAGGCAACATTCAATGCAAGGATTCCAGCAAGGGCGATGATGGTATTTATTATTCTTGTCTTCATATTTTTCTCAACTATGATTCTTAATAAGCGTCTCTTACACAGCGCACTGGTGTAGTGCTTGAAGATTTTCCTGTTTTTCTAGTATATGTTCCGTCATCCGGATTATAGGCACAATAATAAGCGCCCTCTGTAAGTATCGTTGCCATTGCATCGCTGACCTCCTGATGAGCGATGATGATATCGATCTCTGCCGCTGTCGGAAGTCTCCAGTCCGAATACTCGACTCCGTCTGCCGTAACCTCTATATACTGCTCGCAGTGTGCCTTGGCCTGATTGATTCCGCCGGATAGCTGCTGGGTTGCTCCAAGCTGGGAAGCGGCCATGAATGACGGTGATACAAGCAATGCGTTTTCTGCTGAACTGTCTGTATAGTTTCCGTCCATTCTCGGTCTGGCAACTATATATTTCGAAGATGTGGCGGTCACGTGTATGTGATACATACGAGGGTTGTTCAGGCCGTTGAAGCGTGAGGTGACAAGCTCAGTTGAGCTGCTGCTTCCCGGACGTCCGCTGCCTGATGTCCTCCAATATGCGTAGTTGATGGTGTAGTTTCCTTCACTTCCCAAGGCAACCTTCGATCCGAAGAATACAGAGTTCGATGCCGTAGCATTGTATGACCATCCTTTTCCTGTCCAGCTCGCACCTGAAATGTTTTCGGTGCCGATACCTTTTATATTGGTACCTTGGAAGTCAGACCTGTATGAGTAATGTCCCATCTCGTGGGTGATGTACAGTGTCGGATACTGGTTGACTGTGAAAGTCTGCTTCTTGCCATCCTGATTCGTCACTGTGAAGGTCATATATCTGATGGCATTGCTGTGAGAGTCTTCATTGAATCCGTCCCCGGCTATAAACGGAGAAAATATTGTGATTCCGCCGTTGAGCCCAGAGTCGGCTGTCGCAGAAATTGCGTTATAGACTCTCTGGTTCTTGGTCCTGATGTCGATTTCCTGACCGAGATAGTTCACATAATATGCTCTGTCAAGCACGATAGAGGTGATCGGTGATGAGGATGCGAACTCAAGTGAAGTGTCGTCTGTATTGACATTGTACATATCGACATGGTCGGTATTGAGCTGAAGATATGAAGGTCTGTCATTGCCACCTACATTGATTTCCTGATATCCCCAATCCTTCACGGTAAACTTCAGATCTTCAAGGACTTCCGGAATGGTCTCCGATATTGCTCCCGGACGGCTGATCCTTACATTGACAGTGTAGTAATTGTTTCTTCTGATAACCTTTTCACCTGTGACGTGTATCTTGTACCAGCTGTTGTGGTGGTCTTTTGACTCTCCCGAATCAGATGTGTATGTAAGAGGAAGATTCATTATCACGCAAGTCTCGTGATTGATGATTCCTTCCGTCCAGCTGTTAGGATAAGCATAGGTTGTAAGGGAAACTCTCTTCTTTCCTTCTTCGGTCGAAGGGTTCCATGTGAAACGCGGATCGAGTTCCTGACTTGTAGTCAGAACGTCAGCTACGACTGCGTCATCCGGTCTCGCACCTGCGAGGAGGTATGCGTTGTAAGGAAGATTCCTGACATAGTACAGACCTCCGTCCGATCCTGACTCGAAAGTCTTGAATTCGATGTGATCATCGTCTGCCGTGATATTGATGACGATCTTCGCCGCCGCACGCTTGAGCTCTGCATTCAATTCCGTAGAGTTGGCAGGATTACCGTCATTGAGCACCGTTGCACCAAGGTCAGCATCCATAAGGAAGAACTCCGGAGCACCGTCGACATCCAGTCCGGTAAGGTGGAGAAGCCTGTCTTCCTGCTTTTTATTGAGAAGCTGGTTGTAAGTCACACCGACGAATTCCTCTGAAGGAATGTTGCTGTTGGCTATCAGATAGATATGGTAGTCTTTTCCTTCCGCAAACTCGCTCCTCTGTGCTCCAATGGTGATTCTGGAGGCATTATTCACATCATATCTTCCATAATATTCCAATGCTGAAGGATCTCCGGCATCATCGGAAAAGATGAACACGTCAATATGATTGACGAATGACTCTGTCGAAGAGTCCTCAATTGTTGTACCGGCTTTGGTAACACCAGAGGAAAGATCTATCACGATAGCCTCGTTCATTGCAATTTCCGGAATCACCACCGTATTGCAGGAAAACAGAAGCACCGAAGCGACCGATAGTAAAAGAGCATTGATTATTCTTTTCATTTTTCTTCTAGTTTACCATTGTTATTGTAACATAATTTTCATCTTCGGATCCCGGCCAGTAGAAATTATCGTGAGAGCCGTTGATGAGCAGATATTCCGGCTGGTCGAAGCCTGACGGGGTATATGTGACCGCAAGGTTGACAGTCTTGCCTGCCGGCATTGTACTATTTGGTTGCACTACTATCTTATACCATTTGTCTGAAACGCCTAAAGGCTGTCTGTCTGACGGTCCGAATACTTCATTTCCATTCGAATCATATACAAACACCTGACAATCCGATGCATAATTGCCTTCAAGGGTAGGCATCCATCTGTCGTTGTCCGGATATGTCATCTGGAAGTATCCTTCAAAATCCGATGTCGACGACATCAAAGCAGATGAAGATGGCTTTGACGCAAGATCTTCGGTAGAATAAGGAATGTCCTCACGGATATATGAATGTGTAGGATAATCGAAGTACCATTCATTTTCATTCCTTTCCTGATCGTAATACCAGTCCGCCACAGTATAATTGACACTTATCTGACCTTCCGCATTGATGAGGATACATACCTTCAAGTGATTGTTGCGTTCTATTCTCGGGAGATTGATGTATCCGTGACGTATGTCAGTGTTTTCTCCTGACGAATATTTCACATAAAGAACTGCAGCACCGGTGTCTGACGAAGTTGCGCTCCAGCTGTAAGACGGATCGTCGTATCCATATCCGGCCGAAACTTCCGGAAGATAATTCCCAAGTGCGACAGGGTCATAATCCGCTGGATCATCTGAGGATGCAACCGACTTTGACACCACCACTTCTTCTGAGATCAGCTGTCTGTCATTGGCACGTGAAGGAACAGCATCCAGCACTTCCTCCGACTGAGGGAACAGATAGCTGTATTCCCTTGTTCCCTGGCTGAGGAGATCCAACTGAAGGATATGAGGACCGGCGGCCACACCCTGAGCTTTCGCGGCATAGACAGACAGCTTGGCGAGAGAGCGTGTGAGCTCGAACTGCACCTGCTGGTTGAGCTTGAGATGTCCCTTATGGTAATCTGAAGGAGTGTATGTCGTATTCAGATCCGATGCATCTATATTCTCGGTCTTTCTGCAGTACAAAGGCAGGCAGGTCTTGCCGGTCAGAGCGGTGAATCTGAGAGACTCGAGCTCGGATCTTGTCATATCCTCACGAAGAACGACAGGATTATTCTTGTATTCCATTGCGGCCTCATTAGCCACAAGATAGAAATCCACTGCCGAGATACCGTCTGGCAGTTCGAGATCCATAAGAACCGGACCGCTGTAGGCTTCCGTCTGATTGTAATATCCGCAGAGGTGGTCTCCACGAAAGGCATAGATACGCAGGGTATTGACAGCCTGCTCAGATGCCTCAGGAGCTTCTGTCGACTTGGTCACGATGTCTTCAGTCGAAACTTCAATCTCTATGATCACGCTCTGCAGGCCCTTCAGCACATTATCCTTCTCCAGCGAACAAGCGGTAGCAAGTACTGCCGCGAAGATGGCCAGAGTGGTATTCTTCAATATGTTGTAAATATTCTGCATAAACGTGATCATTTAAAATTCCGGTGTTACATTTTCTACAAACCATTCAGGAAGGGTGATGCTTATTTCAAGGCATTCGCCGTCTTCGATCGGATATTCCGGTGTTCCGAACTCTATCCTGAAAGGAATGAGGCACTCGTGCTTCGAAGTGTCGATATATTCCTTATTTACTTCGATATGATCGGCGAAATTGATCATTGCCACCTGATTCCCGTCTTCTCCCGTAACCCGGAGCCAGACCTCCTCGTGGTTCTTATGTCTCATTATATTGTTGACGGCCGTAGTCGTATTTTTGCCGTCGTGAACTGTCTCCATCACATAATCTGCTGCCTGTCCCTTAGCTACATTCTCAAAATCCGTCTGCGGTGATACGCCCACTATCTCAATCTTAGGATGATTGCCCACATAATCCGGAGCATTTACCACTTCCACATATATGTCATAGTGAGAACTGGCGAAGCTGATTGTTTCCGTCCTTTCATATACAGTCGGATCGAAAGGAAGGATGCTCAGGTTGTGCGATGCATAATAAAGGGGATCATTGCCCTTGACGGTCTTACCTTCGATATAGTCTTCCGCAGCTAAGAGCATCTTGCTGTAATCTCCTGACGACAGGTTCTCCAGTCCTGTCTTATAAGTATTGCCTACGCATACTACACGGTAGTCTCCCGGTCCAAGAGGAGGAAGAACGGTACTGCGCGAAGCCACTTCAGCATCAGAAAGAAGTCTTGTGCTGACACAGACAGCAGATTCATCAAAAACATACATCTCCACACGGTCAATCTTCTGAGAGAATATCTCAGTGCTGCCGTCACCATAATAACTCAAAGCGAGCTTATATAAATTATAGCAGTCGCTATGATCCTCCTTGAGGCAGGAAGTGGAGAAAAGTCCGGCCGCAACAAGAGATAAGGCGAAGAATTTGAATTTCATAAGATAAATATGTTTTTGATGATGAATTGTCTTTGATAAATATTTCCGAGGTCTTTCTTAGAACTCCGGTGTCACGAGGATAACGTTCCAGTCGTCAACAGTAACGGTGATGTCGAGACACTTTCCGAGCTGGTCGATATCTTCCTCATTGATAGGAATGTCTCCGTCACCTGATCCTGCAGTACCCTGGAAATTCATTCTGTAGATCTTTCCTTCCTGGAATTCGGTGATTGCACCCTGAGGACCGTTGAAGTTCTTTGTGTAAATGTATGTAGATGATACTGCGCCGTCCACACCTGTTGTCTCAACATGAAGCATAAGCTGCGGAGCTGTAGTTGAAGAGAAGATGTGATAGTAGATAGGCTTAGCAAGATTCTTGGTCACGTATGATACCGCCTCAGCTGATGCTGCAGGACGATCGAATGAGATTGACTCCTTGTCGAAAGACCAGCTTGCACGGTCATTATTCTGAAGATAAGCAATAGCAGCGGTAGCGTTTGCTGGATCGCAGCCTGCGAGTGCTCCCTCTTCAACTCCATTGTAAAGAACAGTTACAGGGTAATAGTTGTTCAAAGCCACCTGATGGATGGTGATCCTGTTGTAAAGAGGATTTTCAGCATTGAATCCCATTGCAAAGCCATCGAGCTCGAAACGTGATACGCGTGGAACGAAATTGATGGTAGCCTTGAATACATTTGTGATGAGATTCTGATGGTTATCAGGATCGTGCTGTGCAGCATTCTGATCCTGGACAAGACCGCTTTCTGCATAGAGAGCGAGAGCATCCGGATTCTGCTGTGCAGCGATCTGGAGCTTGAGAGCCTGAACCTCTGAATAAGTATCGATTGCCGCCCACTGGTCTGCTGTCAGGTCAAGGTTTGCGATGGCCACGACCTTGTTTACAGAAGGGTCAACGAAGTGATACTGTATTTCATTTGTCGCGCTTGTGAATGTATAGGCAGCTGCAGAACCGTCAGCCTGAGTTGCGGTGTTCTTGAGCTGATCTCCCGCGAAAAGGAAAATTCTGAATTCATTAAGAGTGACAGTAGTACCGTCAGGGATCATATCGCCCTGAGCCTTTGTCATAAAAAGATTGGCGATTTCAATGTTCAACGACTTGTACTCACCTTTTACCGAAATTCCTTCTTCCTTGTTGCAGGAAACAAGTGCCAGGGCTGCTATGCAAGCAGACAACATCAATTTAGCGATTTTCATAACAGTAATCTTTAAGTTGTTTGTTAATTATTATTAGTATTTGTTCTTTTATTCGAATCTCTTGAGATATTCCTCTATTTCCGCCTTCATGCGAGCCTCATACTCGAGTTCAGCATTTATCAGGTCTATATTCTTCTGAGCTGAAGCTGTGTTGCTCTCGACCGCCTTCTGGAGCCAAGGGAGAGCTTCCTCAAACTGCCCCTGCATCATCAGAGCCGTTCCCACAGTATTGTAAGCCCTCAGATCGTCAGAGTATGGCTTGATGGTCTCGTATGCTCCGGCATAGTTTCCTTCACGGATCATCTGATTGGCCAGATTGATCATATCCACAGCCTCATCCTGTGTAGAATCATAAAATACCGCCAGATATCTTGCACATCGCAGATGAGGATAGACCTCCTCGAGCATCTTCTTCCACACCTTACCCTTATCCAACGACTTGATCTTCAACTTCTTTTCTTCATCCGGAAGATCCATATCGATGATCTCGACGATCTGATCCTTTTCCGCTATTCCCGAAGCGAGGACGTGTCTTCTGAGTCCAGGCCAGTTCTCTTCACCGTTGCGCAGACGGAAACTGTCTTCTGTAAGATTGTACTGAGGCCTTTGCTCGATGATGTAGCTGATCAGAGCCTTCGCACGGTTCTCTGCAAGCCAGTTGTTGATACTTCTCTTTCCTTCCGGAGAGGCATATCCTGCAATTTCAATCTTATCTACCTTGTACTTAGGATTTGCAAAGATCTTGTCGATCGCACTGAGGATCTTGCCGAATGTGACCTCATTGTTGAATACCGTCGAGTCGATCTCTATCTTCGACACCTTGAAGATAATCTCAAGCTCGTCCTTTCCGAAGTCCCACTCCCTTGTAGCGTCTGCAAGAGTGAATTCAGCAGGTATCCTTCTTGCCGGAAGCATCGGTTCCTCGAAGAGTGCCACTCCTTCAGCGAGCGTCTGACCTTCCGATTCTTCCTCACAGTTGCATCCTGTCATCTGTCTCTTGATGCCAAGGTTTGTGGACTTCATCCATCTCTTGAGAGGCACTGAAGATATGTAGTGATATACATCGCCCTTGATCACCTGTTTCTCTGAAAGCTGCCAGTCCTTGTCACCTGCAAGGTGATGCTCCTGCATTTCCCTCTTGAACCTTCCCTTTCCATATACCTCGAGGGTCTCGAGCCAGATAGTATCCTTTGCATTATAGATGAACGGCATTATTATCTCCTTGCGGTTTGCCGGAATGCTCTTCACGTCAGTCTCTACTTCAAAAGACACCACCACTCTCTCTCCATCCTCCACAAGAGACTCTCTGCTGATGATGGTCTGTGCGTTCATTACCGATGAGAACACAAGCATAATAGCTGAAAATATGATTGACTTTTTCATATTCATCCCTCCTTATCTTATCATATATATAAATGAAAGTCCCAGATCCGTAAGTCCCGCCACGTGCTTGATTGCTGAATTATGGAAAAGACCGCATTTACGGCTCTCGTATCTGTCGTATCCGGCATACCAATATCCCAGACCGAGATTGAACTCCATATTCCATCGAGGACTGATGATCCAGGAATATCCGTATGTGAGTCCGGCTCCTGCCGCCCAGCCTTCAACGCGTGAATTCAGACAGGCATCGATGAAAGGACCGTCGCCCTTGGACTGGTAGAAAGGATTCAGAACGTGGACGCCTCCCACATTGAACTGGGTATAATTCGCATTCAGTCCGATGAAATGTCCGTTGAAGCTCTCGCAGAACCAGTACCTTACTTCAGGAGTAAGAAGGAAATGCTTTGCCTTTATATTCTTCTCCTTATCGAATGTCCATGGATTGTATCCGCCTGCGAGCTCAAATGTCCAGCGGTCGCCCATAGCGAACTCCATTCCTATATTAGGAGTGGCTGTCGCCCAGTAAAGAGCATTTGTCTTTACGGCAACCTTCTGAGCGGATGCTGTGCCGGCAAAGGCCAGAAGAAAAATCACTGCAATTGTTAGATAACGTTTCATCAGCAATACATTAATAATAGGTAAAAACTGTTGCTGACGAGAAAGAATTATTACTATCCTCAGAAGAATCTGAAGATATCCTTTTCGTTCAGCGATTGTAAAGGTATAGAGAATGTTTTTCACTTGGAAATTTTGCAGAAAGCTTTTCCATATGTGCAATTTTTATTTACAAAAGCCCATTTTTTGACGCACACACAACATTTTAGGAAAAAAAATTGGTGTAAACGCAATATCTTTTATTTTTTAAAAATAAATTTGCATCAAATTTCAATTGAAGATGAGTCAGGACTATATATATATCCTAATAAATTTCTCATATATTCTGATATTCGGCATTCTTACCATGGCGGTGATGATGCTCAATATGCCGAAGAATGAAGAGAGCCTCAAAAACTACAGAAAGTCCAGATATGCTTTGGGAACCGCCACTTCAATAATGACTCTGTACTGTATATTCAGACTCATCATTCCGCAGCATCACGGAGATTTTCTGGATTTCTGGCTCATGGTGACAGTGACCCTTCTCTTTTCCTGGGTTACATACGTTTCATTCCTGTACCTGATCGAAACCCCAAGATATTGTCTCAAGAAGTTCATCGCAGACGGAATAATACCGGTGGGAATGATGACCCTTGCAGGAGCAGCAGGAGTTTTAGTCACTTCGATGCAAAAGACATTGATGATGATCTTAGGATGCGTCTATGGTCTGAAATGTTCCTATATGCTTTATATCTGCATCAAGGAATACAGGAAATGCCAGAGGGAGATCGAGAATTATTATGATGAAGGACCTCACATGAGCTGGATGTACTTCACATTGATTCTGTCCTTCATAATGTTCATATCAACACTTATAGCCTTCTATGTGCCTTCATTCAGCCCGATATACTACATAACCATCCCGGTCATCTACATATATCTTGTATTCAGGGTGATAGGTTTCGCGACCAAGAAGATCGACAATATCAGAAGAAAGGATCTTTTGCTTGAAAAAGAACCGAAGCCGGAAAAGAAAGAAAAGTCAAGAGATCTGGCAGATAAGGTGAAGCCTCTGGTAGACAGATGGGTACAGGAGAAGAATTTCTGCAAGGAAGGACTTAACATCAAGGATGTAGCTATGGAGATGGGAACAAACCACAACTATCTTTCACAGTTCATCAACAATAATCTGGAGATGACCTTCCAGATATGGCTCAACACCCTCAGGATAGAGGAAAGCAAGCAGATACTCATGTCGGAGGAAAAGCTATCCATTGAGGAAGTCGGCATAAAGGTCGGAATCCCTCAGAACTACAATTTCTCACGCTGGTTCAAGCAGTTGACGAATATGACGCCTTTCCAGTACAGAAGAGAATTCCTAGATGGAAAGAAGGTAATTGAATAGACGGTTTTCAGGGGCATCCTTCAGGATGACCCTTTTTTCTTTATCAAGAAGATACAGCGACGGTATGGCACGTACATCATATAGATTTTCGTTACGTATCACCATATCCGGATCGAATCCGTTATACCACTCCTGAGGATATACAGACATATAGTCACGCCATCCCTGAAGATCCTCATCGATGTATATGTTCAGCACTGCCATCTCTCCTGAGGCGATCATCTGTGCGATCACAGGCTCTTCCTTCAATACGTTGATGATGTTCATACAGGCATTGCAGCCCGGATTGCTGAAGAAAAGAAGGGTCAGAGGCGCCTTGATGGAGTGGAGGGTGAAGATCCTGCCGCTCTTGTCTGCAAATCTGAAATCAGCCGCAACGGTACCGGTACGGTTGAGAGAAGACATTCTTGCCTCGCGTTCATATTTTCCTCTCATTTCGGGAGAAAGTCCTTCGTATGAAGCAAGTCTGCTGACGAAAGCATTGTAATAGTCTTCGTTACGCAGAGGAGAATTAGGATCATAGAAATATTTGTAAGAAAGCTCCGTGAAGGTCTCGAACACATTGGATGATGTATCCGTCCTTTCGCAGGCGAGAGCCCTTTCATAAGCCCGGGAAACGGCTTTTTCAGCCTTTGGGAACGGAAGCATATCCAGAACAGAGGTCCAATTGGCGAATTTCTGCTCGACATCGGTCATCCTTACTCCGCTCATCAAGGTCGAATCGCAAGGATAGGTTCTGGAAGGATCCGTGATGCGGTCCCAATAATGTACGGCCATATACTCAGCCAGATCCTGAGGATCGGTCATCATCCCCGGAGGCTGACAATCAGGAAAAGGCAGAGCTGTAAACTGCTCTGCCTTCTTTCCTTGTCCGCAGCTTATGGCCAATGCCGCTGCTATTACTGCTGTAAAAATCCTATTTGTCATATTTTCCTACAACTGCCTGAGATACGTTGATCAGGAAGTCTCCGATCTTCTCAAGCTCTGCTATCACATCCATAAAGTAAACACCTGTGAGGTAATTGTAGCTGTTGCTCTCAATGTTCACGATATGCTCCTCGCGGAGGTGATTTCTGCACTCATTGATATTATACTCAGCGTTATGGGCGTTAGAGATATCCTTGAGCTCAGGATTCTTCAAGTTAGTGATCATCACATCATAACCCTTCTGAACGAGATCCATAATCTTGTTGAGACGGTCGAGAAGAGGCTTGTCGAATACCTTTCCGTGTACATTCTTTCTCTTGAGGATACGTCCGATTGCCTCTCCTGAGTCACCGAGAGACTCGAGCTCGCCGATGATCTTGTACATAGACTTGATGGTATTGGCAGCTTCCTCACTTATCTCGTTCTTGCTTACATCATTGAGGTATGTAGCGATCTCATACTCGATCCTGTCTGAAATCTCCTCATACTTGATGAGCTTCTCATTGAGCTTGTCGAACTTCTCCGGATCCTGCTCGTTGATGGCCTGACGGATGTAGCCGAAGCCATTGCGGCAGATCTCTGCGAAATGTATGAGTTCCTGCTGAGCCTCGTTGAGCGAAAGCTCCGCAGTGCTGAGAGGACCTCCTGAAATATACTTGAGTCTGAATACCTCTGTCTCACCCTTAGGCTCTTTCACAAGCCATACCACAGCCTTCTCGATAAGAGGAGTGAACCATATCAGCAACATTGTGTTGGTCACATTGAAGAGGGTATGAAGCATTGCGATTCCGTAGAGAAGGGAATTCTTGTATGTCTCCACAAGCTCAGGATCAACGGCTGAACCGCTGTTGGCGATGAACGCAAGCTGACGGCTCGCCTCCACAGGATCATAGAATCCGAGGGACTCCATGATGATGCAGATAAGGCTTATTATCGGTCTGAGAAGACAGAGCACCCAGATTACTCCGACGATATTGAAGATAGTATGTGCACGTGCCGCTCTCTTTGCGGAAGTATTGGCAACCGCAGCCGCAATATTCGCGGTGATGGTAGTTCCGATGTTCTCTCCGAGGACCATTGCCACAGCAAGTTTGAAGTCAATCAGTCCTGATGCTGCAAGGAGCATTGTGATGGCCATCGTAGCACTTGAAGCCTGAAGAACGATGGTAAGTACAGCACCTGCGATAAGGAAAAGAAGAACCGAACCGAAGCCGAAGCCGTTGATGCTTCCGAAGAAGCTCATCATTCCTGACTGGTAATTGTCAAGGATGGCATTAGAGCAGTCCTTCATAAATGTAAGACCTACATACATAATGGCAAATCCCATCATGAACTGACCTATATTCTTCAGAGATGACTTCTTCGAAGAATGACATACGAATCCGAATGCCATCATAGGTACAGCGAAGAGGGCAATGTTCACCGAGAATCCGAGTGAAGTGATCCATGCTGTGAGCGTAGTACCTATATTGGCTCCCATAATCACTCCGATTGCATTTCCGAGAGTGAGAAGTCCGGCGTTCACAAAGCTGACCACCATAATGGTAGTAGCAGAAGAAGACTGGACGAGGGCGGTTACTGCTGTTCCTGTAAGAACGCGCTTGAACGCATTGGAAGTCATTTTGGCCATAAAGGCTCTGAGGCGGTCACCTGCAGATTTCTGGAGACCTTCGCTCATAAGTGCCATTCCATAGAGGAACATCGCGAGTCCTCCAAGAACGGAAAGCACATTAAGAATAGTTGTCATATAGGAATTGAATTGTTATTGGCTTATTTAAATGAGCTAATAAGTCGCAAAAATATAAAAAATAATTAGATTTGTACATTGGTTTCAATGCATTTAAAGCAATAATATGAGATTTTTCAGGTACATACTTGCCATCGCAGCCTTTCTCCTGCCTTTTGTCGCTTCAGCACAGTTTTATGTGACCGGAGACGACCCCGGCAGGCTCAGATGGTACTCCATTGAAACTGATAATTTCAAGATCATATATCCTGAGGGAACCGATTCCCTGGCCAGGGTATACGCTGAAAAGATCGAAAGATACCGCATTCCTGTCTCATTGACGACCGGATACATTTCCGGACAGGGAGACGGAAGAAAGATGCCGGTGGTGATGCACGCCTACAATGCAGCCAACGGATCCGTAGCCTGGGCTCCAAAGAGAATGGATCTCTTCACTATACCTTCAGCCTACGATCCTGAACCCCTTCCGTGGAGCACTATGCTTTCCATCCACGAATCCCGCCACGTCACACAGATGCAGTTCGGAATGACCAGAGCTCAAAGGCCTTTCACCTGGTTCTTCGGAGAAATGTGGAACATCCTCGTATCCATCTTATATCCCGGAATATCCAATATGGAAGGAGATGCGGTGATTACAGAAACGGCCTGGACTCCATCAGGACGAGGCCGTACTGCAGACTTCCTTAACTATTACTGGGTGGCCTTCGACAACGGAGACTTCAGGAAATGGGACAAATGGAGGTTCGTGTCCCAGGAGAACTATTCTCCGAGCTACTATTCTCTCGGATACCTTACCGTCGGAGGATTCCGCTATCTTTATGATTGTCCGGAATTCATGAATCAGGTCTATGACCTTGCGGCACGCCGTCCGTACAATCTCGCAGCCTTATATTCCACCACCAGAAAGCTGACAGGCAGGAAATTCAATCAGGCCTTCGCAGAAGTCTGCGACACTATGTACACATTATGGAAAGCGGATGCTCAAGCCAGAAAGCCATATATTCCTTCGGAGCTGGTGACTCCGGACAGAAGGTTCTACACTGACTACAAGAATCTTACTGCAGCAGGGGACGGAATATATGCAATAAGGAAGGGACATATAGACGTGCCGACACTTGTACGCATCGACAGCACCGGAAAGGAGCACAAGATAAGCCGCTTCGCCTATGATGCCGGAAGGATGCAATGGTCAGAGGATTCGCGAAGGCTCTACTGGAGCGAGACATATACGGACCGACGCTGGAACCTCCAGAGCAGATCGAAGATCAGATATATCGAGGAAGGAAGTGCAAGGAAGCATAGTCTCAAGACATCGGGACTTCTTTACAATCCGGCACTTTCCGGCGAGTTCATAGCAGCTGCAAGATACGGAACAGACGGAAGATCATATCTTGAAATCCTCGGCACGGCAGGGAAAAAGGAAAGGTCATTCGCGGCTCCCGACAGTCTTCAGCTCCTTGAGACCGTATGGCTCGGAAATGATATCTATGCAACTGCAGTTTCTGACAACGGCAGCGGAATCTACCGCATAAGGCTCAATGACCGCCTGGAAGCGGAAAGCGGATGGGAGACCGTACTTGAGCCTCAACCGGTAAAGATCAAGGATTTCTCGCAATACGGCGGGGAACTCATATTTACCTGCGACAGGACCGGAGTCAACGAACTGTATCATCTTGATCCGGACACCGCAGCACTTGTGCAGAAGACATCCACACGATACGGAGCAGAGGATTTCCAGTACAGTTCCGACGGAAAATGGCTTTACTACTCATCGCAGATGATCGGAGGAATGAAGATATTCCGTACTCCGACAGACTCCCTGATGGACAAGAGGGCGGATTTCCGAGAGCTGCACAGATATCCTATAGCCGAAGCGGTCACCGCACAGGAAAAGGCTTATGCACAAAATGCCGAGGTGGATATGGACAAGGAAATCAACATTTCCGATCCACAAAGGTACCGCAAGCTTCCGAATGCATTCAACCTTCATTCCTGGGCGCCGTTGTATGTGAATGTAGATAACATTATGAATATGTCCTACGACTACATCTGGCAGGCTGCATCCCTGGGTGCCACCGGAATATTCCAGAACAGGCTCTCCACCGCTGTAGGAGAACTCGGATATTCAGCACACAAGGATCCGTACGATCCGGCCAGATGGAGACATTCGGCACACGGAAGATTCACATATTCAGGACTTTACCCTATCATTGAAGCCACCATCAACTTCAACGACAGAGCCGCTCGACAGTACAATACATATTCTTACCTGTATCCTGACGGAAAGGCCTCGATGGAAGTCTCATCACGCGAACTTCCAGCACCTTACATAGAAGGAACACTCTCCACCTATATACCGTTCAACTTCTCGTCAGGTGGTTGGTACAGAGGTTTTATTCCTAAACTCACATACAGGATCGGAAACGATAAATTCAATACTGCCCTGACCGTTATGGGGCTCGAAGAGCATACATCACTCAATGGAGACGGGGAATATTCCACCGCATATAACCCGGTATTCCTCAGTCAGACTCAGGGAAGGAACACGTTCAGGCACAGCCTCAGCGGCTCTGTAAGAGCATATTCCATGCTTAACACCGCCAGCTCGGCAGTATATCCGAAATGGGGAATAGGAGTGGAAGCAGGAGCATCAGGAAGTCTTGAAAGCAGCAGATATCTCTCCCCTATGGGATATTTATATCTATACGGATATGTGCCGGGAATCCTCGGAGAACAAGGTCTGAAACTGACGGCGATGACCCAGCAGAAGCTCAGTTCCTCTGCCGTATTCGGCCAGCCTGCAGTCAGCATACTCCCTCGAGGACTCTCTTCCAATGCTTCCCTTATGAGCTGGCTCTCGATCCGTAACGCGAACATAACCAAGGTTACAGCCGACTATGCGGTACCTATCTTCTTAGGCGATCTGGCAATAGGAAGAAACTTATTCTCCATCAAGAGATTCGTTGTCACTCCGCATTTCGACTACACATTCTTAGCTGACAAGGGTCTGTTCTCAGCCGGAGGTAACCTGGTTCTTGATATGCACAGCATACTCACCCTCGAATGGCCTTGCTCATTCGGAGTCACGATGTCATATAACGGAGGTTCAGCCTGGAAAAGCCTGAAGGAGGACAGCGGAATCGTCCTCGATCCTTTCTTCATAGGACCTGTATTCAATGTCTCATTCTAAACAAACACGATATGTCGATAATAAACGAAGCTCTCGCTCCCTGCACAAAATGCGGTCAGCAGCATAAGATAACAGTTTACAGAAGCATCAACACATCCGAGAATCCGGAGCTCAAGGCCAAGGTCTCTGACGGCTCCCTCTTCCTCTGGGAATGTCCTCATTGCGGTCAGGTCAATCTTGCCAAATACGAGACCCTTTACCACGATCCTGCCGGCAAGCTTATGGTATGGCTTATCCCACAGGGTGAAATCTCAGAAACGCAAATGCAGGCCATCACAATGCACACAAAGGCTATGGGAGGCTATACCCTGCGACGCGTCAACGATATGGGAAACCTTATGGAAAAGGTGCTCATAGCAGATGCCGGACTCGATGACATAGTGCTGGAAATGTGCAAATATGTAACCAAGCTGGAAATGCTCCAGAAAAGCGTAGGAGCCGAGCAGAAGGATGAATTTCTGGCCACTACCTTCCATTTCTACCGATCGGAAGGCGAATCTGACCAGCGCATACTGACATTTATGTATGCCCTCGACGGTCAGATGCTCGGAGTCAACATCGGCTGGAACGTCTACCAGGACTGCGCCGGCATCCTTGAGCG
>JAEIGA010004580.1_pt1 | contig 21365 bp, 54 predicted proteins | sample 9270691 | NCBI WGS metagenome assembly JAEIGA01 (sample SAMN17057246, study PRJNA624740) | gut metagenome | biome: biome; isolation source: fecal sample | host: Bos grunniens | place: China: Xizang | collected 2019 | reverse complement strand
TATATATACTGTTGTAATTTTTGCTGTTTGCTCAACGCTCATCACCGCCTTAATCATTCTTTTCTGTATCTTCTTTTCTTCTATTAGCCCAATACTGCCAATAAATTGTCCAAAACGCTCCGTACACATCAGCACCTCCAATCATTTTGTATCGTAATAATTATATCAAAATTATATTGGAAGTCAACATGTTACTCTTCGTCATCCTCGTATTCATCGTCTTCATTGTCGGGCCTATGCAGATTTTTCATCTGTTCATCACTCATTTCACGCTTTTTATTAGGATTTCTAATAGTGATTGCTCGCTCAGAACCCTCAAATGCGCCACCGCAAACAACTCCGTCTTCATAAACATATTCTGCAATCTGTGTCCAAGCCTGTTTCTTAAACTTATTCGCATGTTTAGCAATGGTAGTGTCTGCACGCCATTTCTTGTCAACATTATCATAAACGATAACAGTTTCTCGCTCCTCATTAGAAAGCTTTCCGAGTATCTTAATTATTTCCATCGTACACCTCAAGATCACTTTTTCGTTCTGTGACAAATATTATAAACAATAGAAATCACCAAGTTTAGCAACTTAGCGGCAATTTCTCCGCCCTTAGTCTTAAACGGCTTATTAAGAGTTAAGCTGCTTTCTGCGGTAGCGTCCTTAATACCCCACATTTCCTTTAAAGGAACATTATATGGAATTACAACACGGCCATCATCGCCCCAAAATGCACCCCAAGAGTTCTGCACCTTCCATCCAGTCTCGTTCCAACCATACACAACCATGCAGTGACCACCGGTCTTCTTTGTCTTCACGCAGTCGGTCTGCATCACTCCATTTTTAACCTTAATATCATCAAACCAGTACATAGAGAACACCGCCGGCCCATTTTCCATTAAAGATGTCTTAATAGCGGCTTCATCCTTGAGTTTAAAATACTCGGCAAACTTAAAATGATATCCGACCGGCTCGATCTTGTCTACCTCATTTTCGAATTTTTCAATTGCATATGGTACCTCAACATTAACGGGAAAATACGCATTGGGCACATCTCCATATTTTGCAACGGTATTCACGGCATCTCTTGTATACATACCTGCGCCTTTGTGAAGCGTTAATCTTCTATTGCCATAAATATATCCCGTACTCATTTCCTCGTATTTTCCGGTTTCTTTTTCATTAAAATACTCAACAACGGTTGAAAGTGCGTGGGCTACACATGAACCAACGCTCAACTGATTCTTAACTTTCGGCATGTCCAATTCAAATTCCTTCGGAAACTCCGATAATTCAGTAGATGCAGTATAATCTCTTACATCCGGCTTCGAAAATAAAGCTCCACAAACAAATTCTTCGTTCATATTTTCACCTCAATCCGCAAAATCTTCCGAATCCATTGTAATATACCAGGGGATATCTTTGCCAAAGATCACATTTTGCCAGTCAGAAACCTCTCGTAAATTCACAAATAACTCGTCTGTAAGCGCACAGCATTCCTCGGATTCATCTGGTTTATATGTAGCAATATGACGTAACGGACAAACAGTGCCTGTTTCAAATCTCCAAAGTCTCTGAACTCTCTCAAAACTTTGCTGAGATCCAACATACACTGGTGTAATGCCGTTCTCATATGCTTCAATTGCCTTGTTAACCAGCCACTTTGTCTTGCCGCCACCACGCGCGGCTCTAAAAATTTCAACATTTCTCATCATATTATCCCTCCGTTTTTTAATTCTGAAATAAATAAGTTAATTCTCTAGGCTCATATCTACGAGATTCCAATTCGCACACCTTGCTATCAATTTTAGCAATGTCTTCAGGAAACGCCATTTTGTCTCTAACCATCTGGATCATTTGTAGTTCATCCTTCACTTTTCGTCTTTCAACAAGAACTTCCTGTAAAAGCTTATATGCTTTATATCCATCGCACGCATTCAGTTTTCCAGCATTAAACTCAATATAATGCTCAATATCTGTAACCTTGCGGTCATATTTCGATTGCTCTTCTGTCAAAGTCAAATGTCTACAATTGAGTTTAGAAACAGCATCCGAAATAACGGAAATGATATATTTTGACGATCCAAATTCCACAGGAGAAGGTGGGGCGGCCTGTGGCTTTGGCTCTTCTTTAATAGGAGTCTGCTCCTTAACTTCTTTTGTTTCTGGACCAGCAATATGTAGTGTAACGGCCTTAACAAGAACACCTTTGCTTTTAATTAATTTAGACAAATTAGACTTAAACACCGTGTCGGCAGCAGGCTTAGACTCAAAAATCAGAGCCTTATTACGATCCGTCGTCAACGAATATAGATTACTATTGTCTTTGCACACCCAAATTGTTTTGTTTGGGTCGGTAATTACATATCCAAGCATAATTTTCTCCAATCATTTTGAGTTGTAATGTTGATTACTTTGCGCATTATCGTCTTTCGCTGCGAACTTCTCACAGGCAGGAGTGTCTTCGTAACACAGAAATCCGAACGGATAACCCTCGTGGTGTTCAGTGCAACACAAATTCCAGTCGCCTCCCCCTATGAAATGAGCACAATCTTTACATACGGCGTTCATTTTTCCATTCCTCCCACTTTTTCATATGCATCTGAGTTTCAATAAACTCATCAACATCCATAGACATTATGCGCTCCCTGTACTGCTTATTGACATTCTGCGCAAGACCATAAATCCAATCTTGAAAATCAACCTCTTTGGGTTCTTGGTTGTATGTATGGTCATCCATTTCCTTAGTAACACAATTAAATACGCACTTTTCAACCGTTTTACCCCACGGAAGATATCTAGAAGCGTAAGAATGCCAACCACAGAGTTGAAGCTCGAAGTAATACCAGTTATCGCTGCGCTTCCCAATCAAATACTTGCCAGTATCTTCTTGGTAGTAGAACTTAAGTGGTTCACCCTCACTAAAACCAGTGTAAGTGTAGCCGTCGTCGGGGTGAATGAGTTTCGAAACAAGTTTACGACGGATTTTATTAAGTATCTTTTTCATCTCATTATATCCTCTTGTATATTTCTCCGCCAAGCCTCAACCGTATTTCTCAGCAATTCGGCTACCGTCATAGGGCCAACCCCGCCTGGGACTGGGGTGATGTGTTCGCAATATTCTTTGATACTATCAAAATCAACATCGCCACAAAGTTTGCCATTCTCATCGCGATTAATACCAACATCAATAACAGTAGTGTCAGTCCAAACCTCGTTTACGCCAATCAATTTTGGCTTACCAACTGCACTAACAACAATATCCGTGCAACAATGATATGTAAGATCTTTTGTGTGGCTATGGCACTGCGTTACAGTGGCGCCCTCAGCCATCATAAGGTCAGCAAGAGGCTTACCAACAATGTTGCTGCGGCCGATGATAGTTACATTCTGACCATCAAGTTCGATGTTGTAATATCGACATAGATCAATAATACCTGCTGCAGTACACGGCTTAAAACAAGGCTGACCGGAGCGTAAACGACCAATGTTGGTAGTAGTGAGGCCATCGACGTCCTTAGACGGATCAATGGCGTCGATGATTTCTCTTTCATTCCAACCATTTGGAAGAGGAAGCTGAACCATAATGCCGTCTACTGTAGACGTTTTGTTGTATATCTGAATTGCCTCTTTCAGCTTATCTTGAGTAATATCATCTGCCGCAATATAATGTCCGACATCAATGCCAACTTCCTCACAAGCCTTGATTTTATTTCTAACATAAACCTTAGATGCAGGATCATCTCCAACCGTAATAATAACTAAGTATGGACGGCGACGATATGATATGTTATTATTGATTTCTTCTTTAAGTTGCTGCTTAATGCTATCGGCAACAACTTTGCCATTAAGAATCATCTTTCTTCCTCCAATAACTTTGTAGTGTAATAAGTATAACATAATTTACAGTAATTGTCAATAGGACAATGTAATTGTTTACAATTTATTTACAATTTTATTGCTAAGTAATTAGCGGTTTTAAGAGCGTTTAGTTCTAGGGGTATAGTTGATAGGGTAGGGGTGGGCAAAGTTGAGTTTTACCTAAGTAGTTGCGAATTTTTGAGGCAAAAATGCATCATAGAACCAATTCTTTGTTGCAACAAGAAGTCTTTTGCAGCAGGGGCAGACTATTGCATCATAAGAAGCGACCCACGGCTGGTCGTCTACAAAGAATGGTTCGTTGGCTATATGGATGTCGTGTAGAGAGTATTTCAAGACGGCACCACATTCGTTGCACTGCTGGATATAGTATTCAGGACTTTCATGTAAAACCGTCATATCAATTCTCCTTTTTAACTCTAACTATAAAATCATCAGGGTTTTGGTCTGTCACATCTCTCCAACGATACCAATTACGTCCGTTATGCACTCGAATTGTGCCAAATTCATCACCGCAGTCGTCCAAGTTCTCCACTTCCCACACGGGATCTACCCAGGCAATCTCTTTTCCGTTTTTAAACCATACTGCCTCAAGTGTCATCTTAACTATACTCCTTCAATTTTTCTATTATCGCTAACAAGTCTTCTTTTGATAGCCGATATGATGTACAACCAAAGGAGCTGATTTTTTCACAAATCTCTTCTGCTTCAGAGTCTTTAAAAGTATATATTGTATCTCCGTGAAATGCCATATATTCATCGGAATTAGTTGGAATTACATAAATATTGTCATAATTCAATGGCAAACCCTCTGGAGCTTTAAACTTTTTGCATTTAGCCATATCAATTCTCCTTTATGTTGCGTATATTCACATCTATAATTTCATACTTGAAATAACACTTAATAAGAGCAAATATAAACTTAATAACACTATTTGTGTTGTACGAATGTTGCCAATAGCCCTCGTAAGGGTATTTTGAACATAAAATCATAAATTTGCTTCCCATTATTCCTCACCGCCTTTCATATTCGGAGGTTCGGGCAGCGGCATCCAATACCTCACGCCGCACGTATATCTCGCCCAATATCCGTATGTATGACCTTTCCACCAAATAGGCGGGTCTGATCTCTTAAACTTCCTTGTTGATATGTGATAATCGTTCCCGTTTTTTCATAGCAACAAGATACCTACCGTCTTTATCGGGCAACCTCTCCTCGACGCTGATCCACTCGCTCTGCTTGCGGTAGCCTTTATTATAAAGTTCTTCTGCATATTTCAAAGTCCAACAATCCTCTTTTATGTTTTCACTAAGCGTTCTTCCGTCACACATCGTATCATCATTGCATCGCATAAAATATCTACAATCCATACAAACGAACTTCACCATTTCCTCAATCTGTTTCTCTTTGCTCATCTTTGTTCTCCTTTGCCTCAAAATTTTTAAAAATTGGGTGGCAGTCTGAACAAACCGAAGATATTGAGTCGTAATGCCGACATTTATAACAAGATAAGCCTTCGTTGTTCTCTGCCCTTTTACGTACCGGTTCTACGCTTGTTGTATCGCACCCAATCTTCTTATCACACTTCTTATCCCACTTGGTACACCAGCCACAAGGTGTGGAATAGATACACTGCATTGTTAATGGATTTAGTCCTTGCATTTGTTGGTCTCCTTTGGTAATGCATTAAGGTCGAGTTTATATCTCTTGTCACATTCGACAGGCATCGCAGATAACAAGCTAATTTCAACATCAAGAGTAACTTCGTTTACCTCTACTTTGATAGGAATAAAAGTATGATCTTCATATACATCTTCAATATGGTCGTGAATATATTTGTCCAGGTCTTCAAACGGGATATATAAATTTAATCCGTACATATTTTTGTTCTTATTCATTTGTGTTCTCCTTTTCTCTCATAGTTCGTGTTGGAATTACCTCAAGTTTAATTCTATATTTCCATGGCATATTATATACATATCCACTAGAAAGCGCCTCTTCAAGGGATGCTACGGGCAATTCGTTCCACTTATGAATTCCGTCTCCTACCTTATAAACCGTCTGAATGTCGTTATAACCAACAAGCATCTCATCTTTATACGGAAGATAATCTGAATCTTTCCAGTCTGTAAGCTTGCCGTGTCTTGGCACAACGATAATGTCTTTCGAGTTCTCGAATTTCCATTCTTTTATTTCAGGTGTTTGGACGCCTGTTTTCTTTTTCTTGCGTTTAAACATTTATTTGTTCTCCTTTATTTTATAGCCACAGTTTTGGCAAGTAATTGTTGGTCTGTTGAGGCGATTGTCTGGAATTTCGGCATTGCAGAGAGGGCAGTATTCTTTTGTAACAAAGCAACATAAGTAGTTGCGCTTAAATATCTCCGACCATTCTTCCTTTAGCTCAAAATTACGTTCGACCATCTTCACCTCGTAGCCGGGGAAACACTCTCGCAATCCTTTCGCCATAACATCGCTATATGCAAAAAGCACCATAGGATTATTGGTTGACATTGCTACTTGATCTATTAGGGCGTGTAGGTCTTCTTTTGCGTTAGCCATTATGGTTCTCCTTAATCATAGATTTCTTCTTCATCCAATGACACAGTTAAGCATCGAGGGCAAGCGTAGAGATTTACAGTTTTAACGCCCACGCCCTCTGGATCTTTAATTAAATTCTTATCGAGCAATCTGATAAAAGGCTGGCTACCATTATCAGATCCACCAAGAATAACTGTTTCCTCTAAAATACCAGGTGTCGCATCAAGCATAGTTTCATAAGTGTAGTGACAAGCGTCACACACTTGTGCTGTTCTGGTCGTATATTTATCATATCTAGTTCTGATTGTTCTCATAATTCGTTCTCCTTTAAAAATTCATTGGGCAAGTGGTGATGCCACGCTCTTTGAGATATTGGATGACGAGTTCAGTATTAAAGCGCATAAGACGCTCCATAGATACGGTAGTCTCGGCACTAGTAATTGTAAACCTCCAAGATTTGCAGTTCTTTGGCGTGATTTTCTTAAACAACCAGTCATAATGTTGCAGAAATCTTTTATTCTTCTTAAACTCCCACATATTAAAAGGAGTCATCGTTGCCCATTGATATGTGAAATCCCATAGGCTATCAAAGTCATTGCCAGAAATTTCTCCTTCTTGTGACTCATTTAGCAGATGTGTGTGGCAGTGTTCACTATATAGTTCACCATCATAATAAAATTTGTAGGTTACATCGTATGGTTTTAGCATGGGCGGTTCTCCTTAAAATATTTTTTGAACTCTGCCTTAGGGCAGTCGATGTAGTTAACGTCAATGTCGTCATCCCATTCGCCGAGGTCGGCTTCATCAATATCTATGTGTCTAAGATGAATGTCGTATGAACCATATTCCATTATTTCGGCAAGTTCAGATGTGTCGAACTCCCCATTAGGGTCTACGATATATGCTTGGATTTTAAATAGTTTTGCCATTGTTGTTCTCCTCCAGTTTATTCATTAAACTTCTAATTGCTGTATCTCGACACAGATAGGCGTGTGGACACACTCTGCAGAACACCACATCAGACGGCTCTGTGTGTGACCAACAGTTGAACACTTCGTCTTCAGAGGCGTTTTGTTTGGTTAGAATACTTGTGTCAATCATCGTTGTAACTCCTTTACTCTTCGGTGTAATTCATAAAGATACTCAATGATATTTTTCTGTGGGCAGTTCTGCTTGTGGTTCTCAATAAACTCTGCGCCCTCTTCTCGTGTTTTACAATGACAATGAGCATCCTGTGAAAGCAAACCTCTTAACCAACTTTCATCTGCACACATAACCCATTGGTATGGAGTCATTTCCATACAGTGCCAACAATATCCACTCATACCATCACTATTACCGAAGCTTGGACAATTGATGTAAGTTTTGATGGGAGGTGTATAGTGCGTTGTGCACCATTCAAATGTTTCTGGAACAAAGTTAAAGTCAATCATCAGTTCTTCCTCCTACATCCGTGCTCAATAAGTTCTTGGGTGAGTTTTTCTTTTTCGTTCCTAAGATCAATTAGTGTGCCCGAAATTGCACCCCAATCAATCTCTTCAAAAAATATATCGGCTACAAGGCGATCGTAGCGTTCAAGTAGAGTGAGTACTCTGTCTAGTCTAGTCATATCTGTGTCTCCATCAATAATTTTAATACAATCTTAAATGCACTTAATTTGCCTTCGTAGTAACAACGAGAAGCGTGACTGTTATTATTACTGCTCTGAACCATCTTTTTATCTGCATGAATTCTCTTTTCAATAGCAGTGATAAGTTCTTGTTTAGTCATCATTCTCTCTCCTTTACTGTATAAATCTTGCCTTCTTGGTCAAGGATTTCGTATTTGTCTAGGAACTCGTTCATTGAGACGGAGTCGTCGATGGTGACTTTGTATGTATATTCGCCAGTTTCATATTCTCCAACTCCACCAACGGCAAAGACAATGGCGCACATCAAAAAGACAATAAACCCTGCCGCCATTCCATAGATTGCGTCTCCAAGTAAGTACGCTACAACTGCAGCAATGATCGCTGAAGTAGCAAACGTAACTATTACCGTCCACAAAGGCCAAGCGGTTAGTGCGGTTGTGCTTAAAATTTCTACGCCTGTCATTATCTTATCTCCTTTCTTCAATCTTATCCATTAATTCGAGTGCTTGCATAACCAAATCAATATCGTCGCATTTGAGAAAATCGTCGCCGAACATCTTCTCCAACTTCCATACGACCTCTTCATCATATTTGTGGTGTTCACGGAGGTAAGCAGACACTTTCGTCTCTGGCATCCATTTGTAACAGAACGTATTGCAACAAGTACAACGTCCGCCAAGACAACAGTTGTGATCATCAATCATCAATACACAAGAATAAGCACAGTTGGAGCAATCTGCTCGCTTAAGGCCGTTCTATCTTGCTTTGTCTTGACGATAGAGCTTACAATATTCTTCTTCGAGTTTGCTCAGTTCTTGACGAAGCGGAACTATTCTTTTTACATGCAGGTCGCGCGCAGTCATAGCGATTTCGGGATCAGTGTCTTCCATTCTCGCGCCACAGTAAGGGCAGTATTTAAATGTGGGCTTTCCCAAATATATATTTACCGTTTGGGTGATGTTGCAATTTGAACAAGTGCGTGTGGCGCCACCCTCACCAATGCCATTATTTAACCATTTAGCCATTTACTTCACTTCCTTTCAATCATTATCCATAATAATAAATGCCCATATGAACTATGCTATCTTTTTCTGAATAAAGACCTTCAATAAGGTCATATTCTGAAACTTGGCTATATCCCCAAGAGTCTATATGATTATTGGGGTCGCTTTTTATAAATTCCTTAATAATACGATTTGCTTCTTCGACAGACTCTGCCGCCACCAATGATAAGCCATGATAGCAACCGAGCCGAGGTTCAACTTCATAAACATTGTATCTCATAAAATCTCCTTCCATCCATTTCTCTCAATAATTCTTCTCATATTCTGTACGCCGACAGGGTTTGCACTGTGGATTTTGAACGCTTTAATATGAACATTGAAAAGAGGATATCCATCGGATTCGAGCCAATCCAGAATTTTGATGTAGTCTCCGCCCTGATTCGCATAGTCGCCTGCATCGTGGTCAAGATCAATCAACTCAATATCCTCTGGGATATATGCCATCCGATTGTACTCTGTCTCTTCAAGGATTTTTGTTATGGTCTCTTCGACACTCTTGCACCAGACATAACCTTCGGGTGCAGGTCTTACATCATCAATCCAAAGCTTCATTTGTTTTCTCCTTCTTTTACTTTCAATACTCTACGAATAGTTCCGTCATCATAAGTGCGAATAAACAAATTGCATGTAATGGTTTCTCCAACCTTATCCTTGTAAAGATTGTAAGTCTCTTTGCTAACATCCAATGAGCCTTTAATTCCTTCGTACTCGAAATAGATATCATAGTCGGCAGGATGTATCGTTTTTCCTATCATACGCATTGGGTCACGATCAACTTCAGTAATAACCGCCTCTACTTCAAAGACTTCTTCTGAGATAAGTTTGGCGCAACTTGCAAAACATAAAAGCATAGCACCAAGTAATGCTAGGATTAGTATCTTTTTCATTTGTTGGGTTCCTCCTTATACTTCCAATCAATACAATTCTGCTTAAGTGCTCCCCACAATTCTCTATTGGCACAGTCAGTGTGTGCACAGGTTTCACATTGGGCGTGCTTCTTTAAGTCCATTTGGGCTAAAATATACAAGACTTGAAGTTTGCCATAATAGCACGACTTACACTCTGGATATTCATGAGGGCATTGTTCACAAGGGTTGTAGTTCATTTCCAAGTCTCCTTTTCTTTTGCACATTCAGGGCACAAGATTCCGTACTGATCATCTTCTACCCAGGTCTTTGTTTCTCGCTTGAGTCTCTTGATACGCTCAGGCGAATACCAGCCGCTATTGTTGGCGACTAGTAGGCAGTTAAGGCAGCGTACTTCGCACCAAATTAAGTTTTTCATTTGTTGTTCTCCTTTCCGTATTTAGGTTCACTAAAATACCATTTGATATATTTGATAAGGTGTATTATGGATGGGCATTGGGCAGCCCATTTGTGCCAGGCGTCCCAATAGTTAAACCATGCGATAAGTCCTTCAATGTAATAGTCTGCCATTTATTCTTTATCCTTTCTAGTTTTCCAACGAGGATCTCCCGCTTTGAGAGCGTTTTTATGAATCTCATTGATAAAAATATTAGGTAGGCGCGAGTCTCCGGCGAAGCGGAGTAGTTTCTCCTCAGACTTGCTTGCACCATAGCAGATACCAAGAGTGGTATAACCTTGGGCGGTTAGAACTCGCTCGATGTAAGATCTGTCTTTTGATGGGATGTGAAAGTAGTCGAAGAGGGCAGGTAGGGTTTTGGCGCAGTAGGTCATGGCAGCTCCTTTCTTAATCATTTTGTGGTGTTAGATTTCATCGTCTGACTGCAAGGATTTTAGTTTTCTGATAACAGTCTGTACATTGCAACCAAGATTGTCCGCAATCTCTTCGTTGGTCAGTCCTGCATCTCGCAACTTAATTATGTCTTCTATAGGATATGCTTCTGGTCTGCCGCCTTTGTTTCCATTGACCTTGCAAGCTTGATATTTTTTCTTGGACTGATCAATGAGCGCAACACACATTCCCTCAACGATACCTCGAATCATAGGATTGTCTGTTGTCATTTCTCCTTTGGTACCATAATAGATGATTTGTTTGGCGAGTTCACCGGCAATGTCAGACTGACCCATTTCATCAAAGGATTCTATGGTTGAGGCCCAGCTTGCAATGAAGATAAAGTTTTCTTTTTCATTCATGGTTATTCCTCCAATCATTTTGTTTTGTCATGGATATAATAACATATAACCAGAGTTTTGTCAATAGGTTATGTTAAGTGTTTACAATTTATTTACAATTTAACAAAACATAACAAAACCTAAACATAACCAGAGGATATATCCTTTGCATATATTTAGATATAAACAAGATAAGGATATAGATAAAGATATAGATATTAATATTATGTATAAATACATAATATTTTTCGGAATTATGTCCTGCGGAGCATAATCCGAGGAGCGAGGCGCTGCGCGGTAGGTTGGGACTGGGACTTGGGCCTACGCATTTGGAACTAGGACTTGGGAAAGGGACTGGGTACTGGAAGCAAAGACACTGGGACTAGGGCGTTGCAATTATCCGCAAAAGAGGCTTAGGTGCGGAGATTTACATAAGAGGCATAGGTACTGGGACCAGGGGCATTGGATCTGGGTGTGGTTTGAAGTACCCCGGGGTATTGGAGGTATGCCTGGTGGGTTGAAAATACCCCCGGTAGGGGTAGGTGGGGTGGATTGGGGGGTCTAGAATGGATTTGGAGAGGATTTTGCTGGGAGAGAGTGGAGTAGTGGGCTTGGATGTGGTGGATTGGGGATTGGGGTTGGAGCTGGGGATTTGGGCAGGAAAAGGTTAGGTGTAGGGTAAATTGTATTTACGTATTGGGTAAATGTGGTTTACTTTTTTGAAAACGGTAACAGGACGGGGATTTGCTGGAGGTTGTCGATTTGGATTTGGGCTGTGGAGAATTTCTGTGGATAAGTGGTAAAGGGCTAGGGTTTTGCTGTGGGGTTGGGCTGTGGAAAGTGGGTGGGAGATTTTTGGCGGCCGGTGGGAGCGGAAATAGGTGGGTGATTTGATGGCACTTTGTTGGCATTTTGGGGTTATTTTTTGAAAAATTATTTTTTTGATAAAATTTTGTGGTTAAAGAAGCATTTTTGAGTCAGTGTCTAAATTAACTACCTAACCGTTGGACCTTGGAAATTCTGCGCTTTTGTGGTTTTTTCTGCCCCCCGTATCCGTATTTGACTATTTATCAAAAAAATATTGATTTTTTGCATAAATTGCACAAATAAACACGAGGAAAAAGTATAAAAAATTTGTTTACTTTGTACATTGTAATTTTGTCCCTTTTTTGATATAATAATTACGGCGGTATTTATATCGTACATTACAACCACAAAAGGAGAACACCATGAGCAACCAAACAACCACCATCAAGAGACCCATTCAAGAAGCATTGAAAGACATCCATACTTTTGGAGACTTCAAGCGCATTGAAAGAACCATTGACAACACAGATTATTACACAGAGCGCAATCAAGCCATTAACACAGAGCGCAAAGAGCAAGCCGACCTTGACTTGATGGATAATATCGCAATTCGTGCCACATGGTCAACACTTCAATTTCTTATCGGTCAAGGGGCAACCATAGAACAAGCCACAGAGAGCACCGACCAACCCAAAGAGGAAAAAGCCCCGTATGGCTATAACATGGCTTTGAAACTTCTTCAAGGACTCCCTAACGATTTAGCCATTATGCGCACGGGCAACACCGACCAAGCATATTTGGACAGTATCGACCTTATACAAGAAATTCGCCAAGCCTTGACCCCGTTTATTTGTTCCGATATTATCATAGAAGAGAATACCATAGTATATACCAAACAATTGAAAAACGGTAGTGTGAAAGATTACACCCTTTTCAAGTTAGCATGTAACACCATCAGAAAGTACATTCAAGCTCAAGGACAAAAGCAGTATAAAAAACTTGCCTACGTTATCGGCATGAAAGACAACAACGAGCCAGTGTATAGCACAAAAAGACCCGTTGACACCATGGAAGACCTGACCGACCAAAAGCGCAAGACCCTATTATCAAAGTACAATCTTACAGCCCAAGAACAAAAAATCATGTTACACTACATCAACGGACTAAAACCCGTAGATATTGCCCCACTTGTCAACATGACTTTCGAAGCAACCAAAAAAGCCCTTTACAGAGCCAAGCAAACCATCAAAGCAGCCGAAAAACCAAACAAAATGATTATTGATTAAGAGAGGAAAACCCCACCATGAAAAAAATTGTACTTGCTTTACTGTCAATCATTCCACCCGTTTTTGTTCTTGTCTTTCTCTGTCAATGGGACAACGGGGATATATCAGCCATTCAATGTTTGACCCGTTCTATAATTGCAATAGGCATTGAAAACATGCTTTTGACCCTTTGGAACAAATAAAGCCCCACAAAAGCCCCCGTAAAACGGGGCTTTTTTCTATGCACCCACCACAACCCCAAAAAAACGCCCTACAACGGGCGACAACATTTACCCATATAAACATACTACCCACCCCAAGAAAAGCCCGTACACGAAAAACGGGCTTTTTTTTCATGCTAAAAAACTTTTTTTATTTTTTTTCTTTTTTCTGTCCCCTTTTCCCGTTTTATTTAGATATATAACAGAGGGACAAAACCCCACCCCAAGAGCCAACCCCACAACGGGAAAAGCCAACGGGGAGACCACACCGAAAGCACCGAAACGGACGGACGAAAGAAAGTCCTGCATGAGGTCAATAGGCGAAAGCGTCGGAGTGGTCTTGTATTCCAACTTATAGCATCTTGTCGGGTTGCTACCGATGGCACACAGTTCGTTGATGTGTAAACGGACAGGAGAAGACAATCGAGAATTAGAGCGAGGCTCCACGCCCAACCGTCCAGGTGGCGATTGTCCAGGATACGGGAAGACCGTTGACTATCCCAGCGACTTTGGGAGAAAAGTTGTGCGTAACTGCACCGAGGTCGCATTTTGTCAGAACAGACGGTGTCAGCATCTCTGACGGTTCTGACTATTCCACCGACTCGGAAGAAGTCAAGGTCGGTTTAGTGGGTCAATCCCACTCGGTGCCCGTGCTCCGTGAGCGTGCGTGGAGTTCCGTTAGGTAGTGTTTCCCTCTACTGTTGACGGGGTTGCTAAAGGCTCGGCTTGAGCATAATTCGGGAGTGGTTTGCCTATCCCACGCACTCAGGTGCGAATTGTGGCTATACCCCAAAGTGTCCGATTTTGGACGGCTCGGCGAGGTTCTCAGGCGAGGGTTTCGCACAAACGGGCTTTGCTCGGTGGTTCTCAGGTGAGGGTTGCCGTGTGTCTGCGCTCGGTCACGATTAGGGTGAACGCTCTGAGAAGTTTGTAGTTTGTCAACCTTGACAGACTTGCACATAGAGGGCATCGGGGGCTTAGGTTCTCGGTGCCTTCGAGTGTGAGCCTGTCGGGTGCAATTTCAACACCTATCCTAAAATTTTTAGGCTCGCAGGAATGGAGAAAATATCATGGCAACTACTAAGAAAAACACTCAGGTAAAGACTAACACTCAGGTTGAGTCCAAGATGACCACTGCTCAGGTTCTCGCAACTCTGAAGGCTAAGGTTGAAGAGGCTCGTGCAGCGCTTCAGGTTTCTGCCGACAAGCGCAATGAGGCTCGCATGGACGGTGACTTCCAGGCTGTCGAGGTCGCTAAGGCTAACGCTCGTGACCTTGAAAAGGCTTGTGCCAAGGCTTGCAAGGATGCAGCGTTCTACGAACTTGCTTTCATGCATGAGAACGCAATCATGGCTGCGATTAAGGCTAAGTCCTATGTGACTTATGTGCTTAAGGACATCAAGGATGCGGATACCGATACCGTTACGACTGAGGTCGAAACTCGTGAGGTCTTCATCTCTCTCAAGGAGATGGATACTTACTGCACGACTCACAACGTTAAGGGCTCGGTTGACAAGGCGTGGAGTGGTGAGTTCATGGCGCTTGCAGGTGCCATCGTGGCTCAAATCGTGTTAGGCTTTACCGACGCTGACAAGCGTGAGGCTACTATCAAGGCGCTGAAGACTGATTATGACTTCAGTAAGGCTCTCGTTAAGCATGAGGCTGCGCTTGAAAATGCTGACCTGGCTGACCCTGTGTCTAAGACTCAGGTGATGAAACTGGGTCAGGCGATGGTTAACCATCTTGTCGGCGATGGCTACGTCTTCAAGGCTGAGGACTACGAATTTCTCAAGGCTGTCGCTACTACCTATGACAAGCGTTCTCAGGACGCCGATGTTATGCGTAGCCGCGACCTGTACAACGTTAACAACAGAGTGTTCCAGCACATTGTGTACGGCACTCCGTACCAGCTCAAGGCTAAGAAGAACTAAGGTTCAGGATGCCATGAGAGGGGGCTTCGGCTCCCTCTCTTTTTTTTAGAAATTTTTTGGGCGACTTTATTTTTTTAATTACTGTCGCCAGGTCGTCGCCAAAATTATAGGCGACATTTTCTCAAAACTTTTCAACTCGGGGAGTTGCTAGGTCGCATTTGGTCGCAACCCCTGAGGATGCCCACAACGTGCATTCCTCCTCGTTGGTGTGGGCGGGTTCGGCTGAATATGCACACAATCAGACCTGAGTAAGTCGTAAACTGCTCGAAAGAGGAAGTTGGAGTGGGTCTCAACCGCTCACGGTCTGCAGCAGGCTGACCGTATTAAAAATGCCTGCTCAAGTGCCTTGTAATGACAAGCCTCCTCGTGGCACAAGGTGGAAACGGGCTCAGGCTCGGTTAATTGTCTACAATATTATTCTCGGTCGTTGACAAAATCAGCGCTTCGAGTTATAATATAATTGGTTGTTTGGTTTGAGTTTTCGTGGTTGTAAACTCAAAGCGGTTTGGGAGCGTTCCGTAAAAACGCTCCAATTTCATACCCAAAAGGAGGGCTTTTATGGAGTTAGACGCAGAACTTCAGAAAATCAAGGAGTATTTAGATGCTCCGAAAACAGGGGTCGTTAATCTTGCAAGACAGTGTGAATTGCTGAATGCATACGTTATGATCAAAAATATCATTCTGTCTGAAGACCAGGATGCAACTGTGGAAATTGTTGAGGGCGCCTTGCAAAATGGCTCCGTGGCAATTGAGGCTGTTACCTCTTTTGTAACCGTATACGATACGGCAGCATTTGCAGAAGCCACAAAGAATGCCGACAATTTTCAGATTTATCCTACGGCTGATGATAGGGTGAAGCTTGACATACTGTTTGAGGGCGTTATCGAATACACCTTGGACGAATAATTGAATATGCAAATCAAGGACACGAGTAAACTTTATTCGTGTCTTTTCTTGTGTATTTAATGCACAAAACATATCTTGGAGGTATTTGCTATGAAGCGAACCTATTATGTGGCGAAAGAAACGAACTTCATCGCCATCTCTAACATCATTGCCGAGCTTGAGCACGACTTGTCGGCAAACTGCACCGTGGATATCCTATCTTTGTTCACTGGCGAGGTGTACGCAGTCCGGAATTGCCTTGGGCTGTGGGAAATCTTAATCTAAAATAACGCCAAAAATAGGCGAATTGGAGGAAAACAAAATGAGTAGACTTATGGAAGAAATCATGGACTTGCGTGATGCTCGCATTCGACTTCAGCGTCAGGCTGCCGCTCTTGAGGACAAAGCGCTGTGGGAACCGCAAAACTTTACAGAGGACGATAGCTATTGGCTGCGTTATTATCGTGCCGACATTGCACGTATTAAGGGAGCAGAAGCAGAGCTTCGAGCAAGAATGAAGTGAGGTGAACATTATGACTACGTTTAAGCGAATGTATGGAGAATACATTGTGACTATTGACGGCAAATGGTATTCTTTTCCCAGCTGCCAGGAGGCAGTTGAATTTATCTTCAGAAAGGAACTTTAATCATCGTGGAAAACAGCAATATTCATGAACTTGCCTGCGCTGTATGTTTGCAGGCTGTCAAAGATTATTTGGCTACAACATACGACAGTAGTCGCAAGGCTATACTCAAAGACCTGCGCTCTCCTTGGATGGATATGTTCTCAAACGGACTCTCTATCGTTGTGGCAGAGCAACTTGAAAAAGAGCCAGAAAAAATCAAAGAAAGGCTGCGTTATAGCAGATATCAATAATCATGAGAAAGCACAAGTGGACCATACCCGAAATCATTCTCTTCACCATCGCATCAATCCCGATTGTTGTGGTTATTGGTGGATATTTGGTAATGAAACTAATTGAAATATTATGACTGGAGGAACAACAATGAAAGTAACTAAAGTTTTAATTAACATCGTTCTTGTAGAAATGGCAATAGCAGTTCCCATACTCGTAGGCATCTATGTTTGGAGTATGGTCTTTTTTGTATAAGAAAGGAATAACCACTATGTCCAAATTCTGCCCAATGTGCAACCAAGTAACCAACTGCACCGACAACTGTAACAGTTGTATGGAAGAGGAAAGTGCATACGAAATGCTTGAGGAAGTGTTCGATGCCACAGAAGATGCAATAACTATCGCTGAACTCAGCGAATTATTTGAGGAGGAAACAAAATGTCAAAATACACAGAACTTAAAGCCAAACACCAAGCCGAAGTTGATGCATTCCCATTCGGATTTGCATTCAGCCAATCACAATTCGATGAAATGATGAAGAAGTGGGGTCTCAAACCCACAGACATCAGAGAAATCCTGAGCATCGGCGGAGGTGGTTATGTCCGTAAATCCGATGCAGACGCAATGAAAGAAATGTTTGCTCGTCACGAATCTGAGCGTAAAGCAGCAATGCAGGACGACGAATATCTTTATGAGATGTTTGATTATGAGCTTGCAAACCACGAATATTGCATTACTCACGATGTCGATGATACTCTTGATGCTCTTGGCTTGACAGCCAAAGAAGTCAACGACAATCCTAAAATGAAATTTGCGTTTCAATGGGCATTATATCATCAGTCAGGTGGAGATACTGATGTAATTGAAGGCACTCTGCGTGTAGCTAAAGAAAGACACGAATACGAAATGGATATTGCACGAAAGACGGCAGAGTTTAAAAGAGCAATTGCCGCACAGGAGGATTGCTAATGTACTACAACGAAGACGATTGGATGGAGTTTCGTGCAAGATGTCACGAAATTGTTCACAACCAACATAAACAGTTGATTGAAGAATGGTGCAAGGAATGTAAGGTGACAAGTCCTGTTGGATATTATCACGAGCACTCAACCCACACCTTGCACATATATACAGACTGGCCCGGAGCACTGATAGGCAGAGGCGGCGAAAAGGTTCGAAAATTCGAAGAAACATTCAGCAAAGAATTTGGGAAGCCATACAAAGTTAAGTTTATAGAGGTCAGAGGTGGCTTCGTAAACATTAACCCTAAGGAGTGAATTAAATGAACATAACAACAATAGGCACCAACTACCACGGCGAGAATTGCTACCGAGTATATCTTGCCACAGGTACGGCTTGGTACAAAGTATTCCAAGTCTATGCTTACAACGAGTCTGAAGCAGTCGATATGGTCGCAGACTATATTGAAGAAAACGAATTCGAAGGACTCTACGCCGACTACTACGAAATTTTTGATCTTTGTGACTTCGGCGAAACAGTTGGCGAATACGCCGAAGCCCACAATCTAATCTGTTGTGGAAATCACGGCATCTATCTTGAAATTGCAGGCATTGAGCTTGTGAAATAAAAATAAAGCCAAAAAGGCGAAAAGAGAGGTAATTATCATGACTATCAACATTCAGAACGCAAGCAACGTAAACGTAACCGGACACAGAACCAACAAGAATTGTAAGGCAGTGTACTGCATTACAACTGGCGAAATTTATGCATCTGTTATTGATGCCGCAGAAGCCAACAATGTAACTGTTGCCGCCATGAGTGGAGCCTTGTGTGGAAGAGTAAAGCTTTGCAAGGGAAAGCGCTTTTGTTATGTTTCCAGAATGATGGAGCATCTTGAAGAAATCAATGCTGCGAACCGTATGCGAATTGCAAAGGTTGAAGCTTATGATGCAGACCTTGGACGTCGCAATGCTATTGCTGATACTCAGCAGAAAATCGAGCAGCACGAGAGAAACATTGCTTTGCTTCAGAGAAAACTTACTGAAGAAACGTGTGAGTTGGAAGAAGCAAAGGCAAAGCTCAACAGCCTTAAGAACGGAGAGGTGTAACAATGACAATCTATGACTTTGCAAGCATCATCAATGACTGCGAACTTATTGTGTTCAAAATCTTTGATTGCAACAGCGAAAACTGCGTCTTTGTAACAGATGACGAGGACGATACGAGAGAAGAGTTCAACATCGATGAACTTCTTGAGTCCAAGTATGCCGACTGCGAAATTGGCAGCATGGATATGTGGATGAATGAGGGTCAAATCTATATCGAATTCAACGTTGATATTGAGGAGGATGATTTCGAATGAACAAGCGCAAACTCAATACAGTATTCCGCATTATTCAAATTGCGGCGGGACTCGACTATGCAATCACGAATGCCGATAATTATGGGGACTGTCAGTCCTGTGTAAACGCAATGCTCTGTGATGTATTCGGAGCCGAAAGCAAAGGTATTTGGCTCAAACATTGGACCAAAGGTATGAATGCAGGTGGCCCATGGAAAGACCTTGATGATGTATGCATCGGGCACGACATCACGGAAGACCAGGCAAAGATTATAGTCAGAGTGCTTGAGTCATATGGATATAATGTTGAGCCAAAGGAATATAATCCGCATAAATGCTTTGTAATCAAAGAGGTTTAATATGCAAAAATACTACCATATGATAATCCAGCGTCGCTATGATTGGACAGGTGAAACACGCCGAGAATATATTTCCACTCGACAAGGCACTGCACCACAAGGTTGGATGTGTGTTGGTGTCTGTGGATATCACGAAGCACCAAAGGAGGAACTCAAATGAAAGCCAAATATAAACATTACGGCAACGAATGTATCATCTACGACGCAGTATATTGCGACGACAATGTAGTTACAACCGTTCGATCATATATATGTGGCTGGGATGATGCACAACCCGAGATCACAACGAAAGTATGTCTTACAAATGCAGAAGCAAGACGCCTGTTCTTTGGCTTCTGTGACAGTATGGAAAAAGAACGATATGAATGTGTATATAAGGAGGTATCCCAATGAAAAACCAACCAATCCACCCCTGTATCAACTGCATCTACTTCAAGGCTTGCGGCGAAACCACTCGCACTATGCCTTGTGAGGGTAGAATGACCAAGAGCGAAAAGAAGAAGGAGGAAATAAAATGTCCGAGAAACTCTCAGAACGACCAATCAGAGAAGAAAAAGTAAACAGACTCAAGACAAAAATTCTTGCAGAAATAGAAAAAGAACACGAGTATCTTAAATACTTGATGCTCGACGATGACGACTATTTTGACGAACATCTTGAACAATATTATCAGCTTACGCAGTTGAAATATTATATCCAAGCAGAAGATACATTTTTGGGTTACACAATGATGAGCAAGACACATGATTGTATTGTCTATTGTATTTCGGATGAAGACCTGAACATTTGGCTCCAAGATGATTATCGCTTTGTGAATTATTTCTTAATAGAAATGTCCAATCAGCCATGGAGTCTTTTTGAGAAATTGAACGATAAGTATTTTGGATATCATTTTACAAACTTTTTTGAAAAGATGAGTTATGAAGATAAACTTAAAAGGAGAGAGAGTAATGAATAAATATACATCCCTAAAATCCAAACACCAAGAGGAAGTTGACGCATTCCCATTCGGGTTCGCATTCAACGAATCTCAGTTCAACGAAATGATGACCAAGTGGGGACTTACTCCCGACGATACTGATAAAATCTACAAGATTGGTGGCGGCGGTTACATCCGCAAGACCGACTCCAAAGCAATGCACGAAATGTTTGACCGCCACGAAGCAGAGCGCAAAGCAGCAATGCAGGATGATGAGTATCTGTATCAGATGTTCAATTACGAACTTGGCAACCACGAGTATGGATATACTCAAGACCTTACCGATACGCTTGAAGCGCTCGGTTTAACTATGAATGAAATTAATGAAGACCCAAGAATGGCGAATGCCTTAAAGAGGGCGATTGCAGAACAGGAGGATTAATAATGACAAGACGAGAAGCGGCAGAAAAGGTATTCAACTATATCAACGAGAATAAGTTTACGCCTACCAATATTAAATATGGAGATGGTTATTTTATCTTCGATATGGGTGACGACAGCGTAGTTCATTTCAATATCAAGGGTATACCCGGCTGGAAGTTTGGAATGTGGATCAATACT
>JAEIGA010004579.1_pt1 | contig 21365 bp, 9 predicted proteins | sample 9270691 | NCBI WGS metagenome assembly JAEIGA01 (sample SAMN17057246, study PRJNA624740) | gut metagenome | biome: biome; isolation source: fecal sample | host: Bos grunniens | place: China: Xizang | collected 2019 | reverse complement strand
GGACATCTCGATACGCTTCTACACATGCCAGATGTCATTCCTGTGTTCAGGGAAACTTTCTTATGCTGCTCTATTGCTCGAGCAGTTCTAATCTTCCCTTCATTCACCAGCGTCTTCAAACGCCAGACAGGCTTCTCGCAATTCAATTAGGGTAGACCTGACGGTGATTAGTTGATGTAATACTTTCTTATATGTGTATTGATGTGTACTATATTTATTAATAGTGTTTGTACTATTTAATTTTATTCTATAGTACAGTAGTGTATTGTTTCGATTAGGGTAGGTGTAGTTTTAAAATGGTTAGGAATTTTTAAGGGTACCCCCTCAACAACTACTACATCATCAATAATACCTATATTTTAAAATGGTATTACATCATCAATAATATATATTTTAGCAAACCTCACAGAATTTTTGGAAAAATTGAATTCAATTCCTTGACACTGTACCAAATGGTATGGTATACTATAGATATAACAAAGGAGGATTGAGAAATGAAAAATGAATTACTTACGGAGGAAGAATGGCTAATCAGTTATGGCATTCATACATCAACAAAGGGATACTGGTTCTGGGTCAGAGCCCTAGAGCTTTGTGGGGTAAACCCTCAGCTACAAAACAAGATCACAACAAAGGAAGGTCTTTACCACAAATTAGAACAGGAGTTTGGGGAAACAACCAGCCGAATCGAGAGAGCTATGCGACATGCATGTCACAGGGTGGGTTTACAGTTAACCCCTAAACAAGTAATAGGTGATTACCTTACATACATAAGAGTCTTCAATAAAAAGAAAAACAAAAAGATATTAGGGGTGTAACATGATAGGAATAGATAGATTAGAGTGGTATGTAATATTACCTAGGGATAGAGATAAGGATAATCCTTTTTATAATATCTTTAATAGTAATAGATTTCGTGGAGCTTTGATGGACCTGAAGGCCCGATCAAAAAAAGATCCTTGCATGAGTTTAGAGGATGGTATACGACAAGCATTACAACACTCCTTCTGGGGAAGGTGCGAGTATGAGATAGATATCAATGCTTTATTTTCTAAAGAGATACATAAGATAGATGTCTATACTCAGGTGATGCTACACCAAGTACAGTTCTATAAATATGTGTTGGATAATTGGAACCACATTCCTGCTAAGTCTTATAAACAACAAATGAGGGAGGACTAACATGGAGAGATTTGTTTACATAACTCTTTGGGTTATAGTTCTCATGGCATTGGGCATTACCCTGTTTGCTAGGTTCGGGTTATGAAAGACCAGAAGAGATCTGTTATATATCAAGACTTAAGGAATTTATATTACTATTATCCTAGAGAGATATCTAATCTAAAAAGAAGATCAAAGAACATTGCACTATCTACTTATGATCCGAAGGTTGATATGTTCAAATGTGTTACACTACTTGAGCTATACCATAACCAGATTCAATCATTAGTAGATAAGATGCAAGTTATCAACAATCTTATGCACATATTCACAGCAGAAGAATGGAACATGATTGACTTCTATCTCATAAAGGAGTTACCTCTTAACAAGTGTGCAGAATTAGTTGGGGTATCCCCCCGAACATTTTTCAGATACATGGAAAGAATAGAGAAGAAATACAAGGAGGCGAGAAATCAAGATGGAGGAAGAGTATAAAGATCTATATGACGAAACCATTGGTATACAGAATCAGCTAGCAAAGCTAGTGGAAGAGAATGAGGCCTATGCTAAACTAAAGATCGGCCCAATCATTAATACTTATTTTGAAGAGATAGAGACTATAGCCTGCCCTTCAAAATATCAAAAACAAGAAATACCACAAGAGATAATCAATGGTATTGTTGCACAGACTTGTGACACTTTCACTAGACTTCTTCTTTCTATAACCCCTTATAAAGCTAAGGAGTTCGTAGAGAAGAACTGTGCTAAAGTTACAAACAAAATAACAAAATTTATGGAAACATTGGAGGAAGTATGAGCATAACACAAGAAGAATTGGAAGCAATGCTTATGTTAGATGAAGAAATAAAAGATGCACTAGCATCAAAGAAAGGCTATGAGAATATCAGACAAACATTAAAAGACGAAGAGATGGTGAAAGCTCAAGCAATGATATTCGAGGAGGATCACAAATGAAGAAACCCTTTATTTGGACACATATATCAATCTTTATCCTAGCACTATGTACATTATTAAACTACATAAAAAGTTTGGAACACATGTGCTGTGATGGAGGAAGCTCCTATGATAATATTATCTGGTGCTTAGCGTGGATACTATTCTTTGCTGGGATACTTATAATATTTGATATATGCTTACTTATTAAAAACAGTCAGGAGAAAAAGAAAGATGGCAATAGCGAAAAGAAAAGTTAGACAGCTATACCCAGATGGGAAAGTTAAACAAGAGTTTGACTCTATCAGATAAGCTGCCAAATCACTAGGCAAGGAGAAACCTACAGATATTACCCACATCATTGATGTGTGCCGTGGCAGAAGAAAGTCTGCTTATGGTTACAAGTGGGAATATATTTAGGCAATCACTTGCCTTTTTCTTTTTTTATTATTATAATTAAGATAACAATTAAATATAAGGAGGATATGTTATGGCGTTAGATGATAACAATAAGATGATTGAGTCACCATACGATACAGGCATAGACAAACAGCTTGGCATAAATGGTGTTGACCCAATCAATGGTGTTCCAGAAATTAAACCATTTACTGGTGATAAAGCCCCTACTATTACTAGCCACTCTAAAGTTAGAGAACTAGAAAATCAAGCTAGACAAAAAGCAGAGCTTGATATAGCTGGAGGAGTCGCTCATGTTTTAGATGACAGAGAAAAAGAAGACTACCTTTCCACTAAGCAACTTTATGAAAAGACTTTGGGTGTTACAGAGTATGATGAGCTTCGTTCAAAACTTCACCTAAAAGATAACGAGTCTTTCACCGAGTACTATAACCGTACACATTATGTACCAGAAGGATTCGAGTTGCAAGCTAAACTATTATTAGCTGAGGAAAAAAGAAAGAAACTTTATGCAGAGGTTCAAGCTGGCAACATGTCAGAGGAAGACTTCTTATATGAAGCATACGGAAAAGACTTACTTAAAGCAGATGGGGTAGACTTTGAGTCCCCTTTATATTGGTATCAAGAATTAAAGAAAGGGAACTATGATGATCCTAGAAAAAATTCTACTTATATGCTACAACTTATAGAGAGTGCTCGTACAGTATTCCAAGCTGAGAAGTGGTACCAAGAATCTCAGGAAGCAGACTTAGCTTCAGTACTTGAAGGGTTAGTAACAGGGGAAGAACTTCCTGCTACAACTATCCAAGAAATCTTTGCAGAACAATTTGAAGAACTTACTAAGTACTATGATAATGCAGAACAAATAGTTAAATACTATAGAGCTGGTATGTTGCAAGGATTCAATCCTACTATTGATATAGATGGAGATAATAAAATTGACTACTACCTAGCTACAGATGGTAAACTTTACAATGTCAATGAAACAGGTGAAGGTGCTAATACCTATAGAGCTTACTATAATGATGATGGTAGTCTTAACAGAATTGTCGCTAGCGATTCCTATGTTGGAGAAATAGCTGGAGAGTTCCTTAAATCTATAGGAAGATTCTTTACTGGAGTTGTAGACCTAGGAGCTCTGTTGGTTGGAGCAGTAGTAGATGTGTTCGATGGAGGAAAGTTCGGAGACACTGTAGCTAACTATCAAGCATTTATGGGTAAAACCTGGAACTCTACAATACTTAAAGACTCAGATTACATAGTAGATAACAAATGGACTAACAGTGACGGATCATTTAACTGGGAAGGTGTAGGTAGACAAGTATCTTCTCTTGCTGGTACTATAGTTGCATTCATTGCTACTTATGGTATCTCTACTGCAATTTCTGCATCTAGCAAAATAACAACAGTTGGTGGAAAGGTCGTAGGTGAAATACCTAAGGGCTTTGCAGGTTCAACTGCTAAGGTATTACATAAACTTGGTTCAACAAAACTATTAAGCAAAGGTGTTGGTAAGGGAGTTAAAGTAGTCGCTAAGTATGGAATGTCAACTGCATTACAATTAACTTCTTGGTCAAACGGAGCATTTGGTTCTGGAATAGGTGGAAGGGTTGCAACAGCAGGAGTGCTTGCAGCTAGAGATGGTCTACAATCAGTAGCAACATTAGCAGCTAACCAAAAACAACTAGGCTTAACAGATTCAGAAGTTGTTACACATGCACTAGGTGGAGCAGCTGTTAACTTTGGTGCTACTCTTGCATTAAGGCAAGTAGCAGATCAAGGTGCTATGAAAGCATGGGCTCAGTTTGGAAAACGAATTGGAGCAGTTAGTGGTGCTACAGCTAAAGGAGCTCTTGCTAATAAAACAGCTCCTACATTATTCTCTAGAATACTTACAGGTACAATGACAGCAAAAGAAAAGATAGGTGTTGGTGTTGCAAACACAGCATTTGATCTGATAGAAAATGTTATTACTGCATGGACACAATCATCTCTTTCTAGATCAGGTAAAGTATTTGACTGGGAATCTTTAAAGGGCTTAGCTATGTCACCTCAATTTGTTGCTAACTCTATCTACCAAACACACATGAGCTTTAGTGATGAATTAAAAATAAACAAGAACGGTATCATTGGTGTAACAACTAATACAAATATAATGGATCAAGAATATAGAGCTTGGGTTTCTGCTTTAAAACAAAACGCTAAAAATCCAGAGACAGCTTCTAGGTTTGATGCTCTACTTGTTAAATATGATAGAGATATTAAAGCAAATATGGAGAAGGTTAACCCTGCTACTGGACAAAACTATACAAGAGCAGAAGCAACTCTAAAAGCTTTAGAGCACCAAGTTAAGAATCTAGATCTTCAACCAAACAATGATTTTATATCTAAGCAAAGAGACAGAGTTAAAAAATATATTAATGAAACAAAAATCATGTATGCTCAAGCAGTATTTAATAATGCTAATAACAACTACAAAGCTTATAGAGAGTTATCAAAAAGTGCATGGGGATTAGCAGGTGCAACTTTCCTATATGGTAAAGACACTAATAAACTATATGATGATTATGCAGAAGCAATGCAAAAATACTTTGCAGTACCTATTGATACTCAATTATACTTTGATACTTATCACACAGATTATATGGCTTATGTCACAAAGAAAATTAAAAAGTATAAAGATGATGCAAATATTACTGATGATAGTTTCAGAATAGAAACAGGTGTGCAAAAGATAGAAGTAAATGAAGAAGGTGTCCATGACTTTAAGTATGCAGTCAAGGGTACTTCTGATACTGTTAATAGTAATTATGAAAAGGAAGTTATCGCTAAGTTTGGTATTAATGGTAGAGATGGAGACTTATTTATTATTAAGAAGAATGAGGGAGATTCCGAGGGACAAAAGAAAGCTTTACGAGATGACCAGATTCTAAAAGCTACTGTTAAAGTAGAACAGGAAATTTCTGAAATTGCAGACATAGCTCCATTCATTGTAGACTTAGGTGAAGGTGTATATTGTATTCCTAATATAGCAGGACCAGGTATGCACTTAGATACAACAGCCCATGTTAGTGCTATGTTTAATACTCTTCGTTTGATTAGATACAACTATGAAAATAGTAAGAATGTTAAAGAACATTTCTTAGATATGGTTGGTCTTATGTACAATACAGATCTTAATTCTATGGAAGTTTCTGAACAAAAGAAATATTTAAAAGAGTTAAGAGTAGTGCTTAATAATCTATGTGGGGATTCTAAACCTCTAAACAATGCAGATGCTGTTAGATTAATTAATGCACTTAAAGTAGAAGGCCTTGATATTCTAGAGGGTATTAAAGAAAATGAGTCTGGATATAGTCACTTGATTCATCTACAATCATTAACCAAAATGAACGACTCTTATGAGAAAGCAAAAGATTCTTATAAAGCATTGGCAGATTCTGAAACTAATAAGAAACCTCTAACAGAAACTCAATATGAGGAACATGCTAATAATATAGCAAACTTTAAAAGAGATTACCCTGCTGGTAATAAGCTAAGACAAGAAGCAGAAACCACAGGCCTATTAAATAGTATACTACTAAAAAATCTAGATAGCCTCCCTTTCGAGAAAGATCTACAAGACGGGCTAACAACAAGAAGCCTTCTTCAAAAGCTTAGAGAACTAGCAACATCTGGAAGTTCTAAGTTATCTGAAGAAGAAAAGAAAGCAATCTTCAAAACTTTCTTAAATCGTTTCGGGTACAATAGTCAGCCTATCTCAAACAGTGAAGTGGTTACAGAAATTATAAATGCCATTGAACGAAGTCTTGCAGATCTATCATTAATAAGAGATGAAGAAGGAAACTATAGAGTACCTGGCAAAATTAAAAAAGACGAAGGTGACAATCTTCGTGAGTTACTTACTGATACTATTAACAAAATTCAAACATTAGAGAAAGCAAAGTACGAAACTCCTGAAGAGAAAGACGAAGCTATTACAAAAGAAATAGCAGACATGCTAAATAAAATTCAAGACCCTAACGGTATCTTTGCAAAGTTACATGAAGAAGATGTACAAGCTATTAACACAGAACAAAAAGCTGAGGGACATTTCCATACAGCTATTAATAATGCTAAACAAATATTAATATTAAAAGTATTAAATAAGTTTGGTTTAAACCCTGACTTGAATAAGTACAACGAGTATAAGGAGCGTTTCAACAAAGCAACTTCAGAAGGAAAGAGAAGACCAAAAAATAATTTAGACGAAGCAACTAAGCTATACTTTACTTTAGCTGAAGAGTTTGGTGAGATACAAGAAACAACAGACCTTATAAAAATTCTTCCACATACTGAAGAGTATTTAAGGAAAGAAGGTTATTACACCCCAGACGAAATTAAAAACCTAGAGACTATGTTTAATGAAGATCTAAAGTTAGCAGAAAAGATTCATAAACATACACAACAAGTAGAAGCAAAGAAGATCTTAGTTATAGATCTTAATAGAGTTGTTGGTGATACAGGCTTTAGTATTCTTAATAAATTTAAGAATGACAAACTTCTTGATGACTTCATTAATGGAGATGAGCAATCTAAATATAACCAGCTATTCTCTAATAGGTCCAACATGATAGAATTCCAAAAGGAAATGTCAAAATTAAAAGACTTAAAGAGAACCTATAATGAAGATGTGTTATACTTCGATATAACAAATCCTGACGAAGAACGACTAGCTAAAGGTGTACTAGAAAATCTATATAACTATCAGTATACTATAAGAAATGCTGATGACATTGAGATGCCTGGAATATATTTAGTATCTAAAGATACTTCAGGCCTTGAATTAAATATGAATATTAGTGCCTTGAAATTAGCAGCTGATAATTATAATAATTCAAGAATCACAGACCAGACTATAGATCTTACAGAAGATTTCTTTAGTGTATTTGAATCTCTATCAAGTGGCTTTGATTTTATCACTGAAGACTCCACAATAAATCCTAACTCTATTATAATAAATAATATGAGAGCTACAGATGAGCATGGTACTAGAACTTTCAAAGATGTAATAAATTATATCAACCATGCTATTGATGTTAAGTTGGGAAAACTTGCAGGTAATAAAGTTAAAGTACTTCGTACAGGCTTTACGGCTTTCGGATTAGCAGATAACGATATTGATTTAGACACAACTAAAAGATATCTAATATCTAGAGCCATTGATATAGCAGAAGAATGTTTCAATACACCATCTGCTGCAGCTTTAATATCCAAGCCTACTAAAGAGAAGAGAGCTAAATATGCACGATTCTATGATATACACGATTACCCAGATGAATCTGGTAAGGTATATTTAATACCTAAAAAGAATATAGATTTTAAAAAAGAAGCTTATGCTGCTTTAGAAGAAGACTCTTCTAATATTAAATATATCCTTGCTTTAAACTCTGTACCAGTTGATCCAAAAAATAAATTAATAGGTACCAACCAAGAAGGTAAAGTATTAACAGGACAATTAACTACAGGTAATACTCCTTACTCATTAGTATTTGAAAAGCTATTATCTGAATTCACTTCTACTGATATAAAAACATTATTAGCATCTATGTCAGACTCTAGAAAAAATAAAATAGATATAAAAAAGGAAGACATAGAATACTCAGAAGAAATCTTAAACCACTTTAAAAACAAAAAGGTTTCACAGATATTAGAGGAAGACAAGAATTCCGATTTACCTTTTAAGAATAATATCTATTATCAAATGCAACTTAGAGCTATTGAAGCATCACTTGAAGTATCTGCTACTTATAAAAGTAGACTGTCTCGAGAAAATATTAATGACAATGTTACAGCTATGTTTGGAGATAGAAACTTCAGAGCAAGTCTTGCTACTGTAATGAATGATGCATCTATAAGATCTAAGATGACATTTACTAATGGTAAATTAGATATTACCGATCCCCTTGTAAAAGATATTATAGCTAAATTAAAATCTAATAATATAACAATAGAAGCACATCCAAATGATAGTAGCCAAATATTAGAGATAACTAATAAAGGAACAAAGACTATATTAACTGGTAGTCAAACTGCTTCTCTTAATACTAAACATAATATAGATATAGAGAACATAGAAGATATTAAGACCTTCTTATCCTTAGCAGGAATACGAACAGTTTCCTTAACAAACATAAATCAGACATTTAATCCTTTGCAAACATTTTATGCAATGGCATTAGCTGCAACTGGTGAGAGCAACAAGAAGACTTATGTATCTTTAAAAGACTTACACCACTTATCTGATGTTGACTGCGATATAATACTAAAAGAGTTGGAAGGTATATTATCTGACAAAGATTTTAAAGATCTACGAAATACTCTTTATCTATTAAAAACAAATAAAGAATATACAAAAAAGTCTGAACCTTTATCTAGTGAAGACTATACAGATCCTATAATTAGAAAAGAAATAGGAGCCAAAAAGTCTGTGTCTATTAATAGTGCAGACGGTAAGATACTGTTTGAAACTACAGATCAAAAAACAATAAGAGAACTAGAATTGTTTGAAAGGGCTTTTACTTCTGCAATAAAAAATAATTATGCTAAAGAAAAGCTTAAGATATCTAGCATAGTAGATTCTTCAACAAGTACTTTTGCCCATAAGTTCTACCATGCTTTTACAAAATTAAAAGCTCCTAACTCTACAAACAAAGGTAGTTTATTAGTTGCAAATATGGATATATCCTCCAACAGGGCAGCTTTATTTACAACAATAGCTTCTCTAGCTAGAGCTCTTTCTTCAGATGAAATGTCAGAGGAATTGAAGTTGTCAAATAATCTATCTTTAGAGGAAGCATCACAACTTGCTTTAGACTTATATATGTATACAACTGGTGATGATTACCAACCTCATTACCCTCAATATATAATATATGATAAAAAGAAAAGAACTATTATTAGTACTGCAAACTCTTCTAAAAGTTATACGAAAGAATATGATGACTTAATTACAGAATTATTCCTTCATACTAACATAGAGATTGGAGAAGAAGGAGCAGGTAAATTTGTAAATGCTACCAATAAGAAGCTACCTTCAAGTAAAGATATTGTTGTTATCTCTTTACCTCGTAATGCTCTAGCATCAATATTTACTCCAGACCTTTCTCCAGATATTAAACTTATGCATCTTGATGAAAAAGATTCAGTAGGTCAAGCACGAATTAAATCCTTAATAGACTACTCTTATACTAACTTTGTTAATTCCTATAAACACAAACATAAAAAAGAATTGCCTGATCAATCTACATTACAAGAAGAATGGGTTAACAGTTTATTTAGTAAGAGAGCAAGAACTGCAAAATATGAGGATGAGAAAAATAAAGAGTTAGCTAATAAGTTTGTATTAGATAATGAAGTTGCTGAAGATATCTTCAATGCTATATCTTCTTACTCCTTTACTACTGATAGTGACACACTTGGAGAAATAAGAGTAGCTGCTGCTCTTGGTGATAAGTTCTTCCGAAACGCTCTTAAACAAAAAGAAGATGATGCTATTACTTTTGGTATAACAGAATCTCAATTTAATAAAAGAGCAGGCTTTGTATCTATAATAAAAGAACAACGAAAACTCATAAACAAAGATCTAAAAAAGAAATTCAAACTAACAGACTTTACACCTTTAGACGATCTAGTAGATGCATTTAATTCAAGAGACTATTTAACAATAAGACTTGCAGTTAACAACCTACCAAAAGATTTAAAGAATAGTCCAGAAGATGTACTTAAATATGTTATTGCAAACATGGACACTCTAGAGTCTAAAATGTTTATGCTTACTGGTAAAGAGTTATCCGACTCATACTATGAAGATAAAAACATACGAGATGATTTCACAATACTTGTTGACGGGAAAGAAACTAAAGTTTCCGAATTAAGGAAAGCTCCTAATATAACTGCAGATACTGAAAGTATATATAGTGATGATGGATCTGAAACAATAATGTACCAAGCATCTTTCTTATATGATGATAGAAAGAATACTGGACTACGCTCTTTAACATTATATCTACCTTTAGGTAATCTGGATGAGGATATTAAGAGCAGAGTTTCTACTGGTGAAATCAACTCTGGTGAAGATTTGGCAAACTATATAAGAAGTACAAAAAGATTTAATGACTGGTACCTAAACTATTATTCTGATAAAACTAATGGTGTCGGTACACGAGCAGCTATTGAAGAGTTATTCCAAAGATACAAAACATCTTCTTTGTATAGGGGAGAACCTAATGCATTAGACCCATTAAAATTAGACGCTACAGATTCTACTTACTTCATAGGATTCAATAATGGAACTTATGATAATGCTTTAATTCTGGATTCTATAAATGACCCAGCTATTAATGGCATTATTAAAGCAAAGTCTATAGACTTAAGATTAATTAAAGATGAAGTTCCAACAATATTCCAGTTTAGAAACCAAAGAAAAGAAGGTACACTTTCTGGAACATTGGCTACTGCAGGTATTAAAATAGATGGTGCACATGATGCACAAGAAGATGCTGCTAAAACTAAAACACTGTTTGACACTGTGTTAGACTCTATTATAAAAGAGAACCATTATCAACACAGAATAAAAGATACAGTTGCTGAGTTAAAGAAACATTTAGGTATTGAAGATAAGGACATTATATTTAATTGGAAAGTATCAACAGAGTTCTTAAATAAACAAGAATCTAAAGACTATGAAAAACTAATTAATATAAATAGCCCTAAGAATGCAATCAATAAGTTAAAAGATATTGTTGCATATTACAACTTTAGAAATACTATGAGTGCTATTCATACAAGTGATATATTAGAAAAGGATGTTAGACAACAACTATTTTCTAATTTAAACACAGGGCAAATCCGTTTTGCTAATACCTTTAAGAATAAGCACCTAAGAAATGAAGCTAAAGAAATAATATCAATAGCTATAAACAAAGCCTCTAATAATGGTAAAGGAAATATAGACTGGGCTAAGACTTCTATTCTTACTCTCTTATCTAATGGTAAAGAGTATTCTACAGAAAATGATATGGCTTATAATATATCAGATGTCAAAGGACTAAAAGGTCTACTTGGTGTAACAGAAGAAGATATACGAGCATATAGAGAATTAACTCCAGAAAATAAATATAGTATTGATACAGATATAACTATTGTATCTTCTCCTTCTGATATCTTAATGCATAGAGCCAATATGAGAAAACAATCTATCATCAATGGTACTCGCTTAGCTACTAAAGATATAGAACAACAAGTTGAAACTTTACTAAAAGACCTAGCACCTAATGATTCTGCGTATAACTATATACTAGACTCGCTTAATAATTTCTTTGATGTTGATAAAGAAGCTATAGATGCTAATGGAGGCACTCCTCCTAAAGCTAACTCTAGGAGATTAATTGATGCAATATCAAAGATAGATAAGGATACTTGGGATAGAATATTAGATGATCCATTCTTAAGTAAGGGGTATACTGAAATATATAGAATGGTTACAGCTACACCTCTAAACAAAAGATTAAAAGTAGTTGATGGAACAGAGAGTATTCTTAAGAATGATACTTTAGCTATAACACAAAAACAATTAGCAAAACTAATGAAGGTTAATAATCTTACTGAGGAAACCTTAAAACAAAGTTTAGGCTTAGGTAAAAACGATACCTTATATATTCCTGTTATTCGTCATCCACTAGACAAAACAGATTCTGTTCATTTCTTAAAAGTAATGATTATAGAAGAAGGTCAAGGAGTAGACATTGCAGTTAATGCTGATACAATGAAAACACGCTTTAATGGAGACCTTGATGGTGACCATATAATGATATTGAAACCTTCAGCTGCAATGGAAAAATTCGCAAACAAAACAAATAAAAAAGGTGAATCATTAGCAGGACTACAGCATGAGCCTTTAAACATTCTTTATAATCTATTAGAAAAGAATGATGATGGAAACTTCTTTGTAAATAAAGCCGATAGAGATGTAACACATCTTCATCAAACTATTGCTATGGATAATAGAAAGAGTGAAAAGAACTTAGATTTCTTTATTAAAAGACAGTTAAGGGAATTAAAGGAAGAAGCTCTATCTAATTATGACAGTGCTAAAGCTAAATTTACAGAAGCACTAAGAAACAAAATAAAAGACTTCCCTTATATCTTAAAAGATTATCCAGATGATGATAAGTTCTTTAACACTTTTGTTGATGAAGTATTTTGGGTAAAGCCTATAGATATGACAGCATTCAACAATGTTGAGAATAACACAAGACTTGTAACCTTCTCAGATTATCTAGGTCTTCAAAATGATAGGGATAACTTAGAAGCAAGAAGACGATATAGGTATGGAGAAATATCTACCTATGGAACTTTAAGACTAGGCGACTCAGAATCTGGAACACTACAAAAGCTTGTATACAATAAAGAGCATGTATCTTATGATGATCTTAAATTTGTAGAAAACTTAATTCGTTTATCTAATACTACTAAATCTGCATTAAATAATTTAACTGAGGATAACCAGAATAAATTATTATCAGAACTATTAACCTCTTCAAAAATATTTAAAAGAGGTGAGAGCCATAAAAGATTCTTAGAAGGTATAAAAAATATAGAAAGCTTTGCAGATAAAGTTGAGCAAGTACTAATTGTAACACAGCTATATAATATGGCTAAACGACAAGAGTTGGCTGGAGAAGCTATTAAAGATTTACAAGCTGCAGCTGCTGAAGATGCTGATGCAAGATTTATAAATTATTATTTAGGTATTGATTCTGACAAAGACATTAACGACTTCTCTGGGTCTATTGACTTTGTACTAAATCTAAAACAAGAATTAAAGAATTCCTTTAGTTCATCTTCTTCAGATATAAACGAAAGTATTGATACAATGTTTAACTTATTCTCTGGAAGACAGCCAAAGAAAAAACCTCTTACAGAAAAGTCCGAAGAAAGTTTATATACAAAAATACCTGTGGTTTATGTTGTAAACCCAGAAGCTATAGGCTTTACAGATATAGTAACAGAGGATACAATGTTACCTCTAAGAAGCCTAGATAATTATAGGGACAACAAACCAAAAGTATTTAAACTAAATATAGACTCTATTAAAGACTTCACAGAGTACAAAAACAATAATAAACCATTACCTGTAAAACTATTAAAGAAGCTAGACTTAAGCACAGACTTAGAGGATATGGTTAAAGTAATAGACATTGATAAAGAAACAAATACTTTATTGGTTTCAATAACAGCCCCTTTAAATGGACAGAAAATTGTATTTGCTAGCACAAATGCTTCAAAGGCTACTGTGTCTTCTTATGCATCTTTAAGTAATAAGAATGCAGAAGACTTCTTAAATAAACAAGGTGCAGCCTTTATTAAATTATATGGACAAGATGCTGTTAAGAAAGCAATGGAAGCTACTAACAAAGATGTTACATATTATACTGTTGACAACAAAGGCAAAATACAAACTATAAATTCTAAAAGACCTACTAAAGAAGGTGTTGCTTTCTTCATAGTGGAAGAAAAAGTTAATATGGCTGAAGCTCCTAGATTATACAATCAAGAAGCAAAAGAAAGTTACTTTGAAGAATTGGCTCATGCAAATAATATAGACAGTATTAATGGTGCTTTCTTATATAATGGTTACTTATATAAGGTTGATGAGAAAGGAGATAAAGTAGTTTCCTTTGATAATGACCCACTGTTTAAAATAAAACAGAAAATAGATAGAGCAAATATGCCAGACCGTATAGAAGCAAACGGATACAACTTATACTTATTATTAAAAGCAATAGTTGTAGCAAAACAAGAAGGGTTATCAAAAGAAAAGTTTGCAGAACTTTATGGCCTTGGGCCTTCTGGTTGGAAACATTACACAGATAAAGTACAATCAACATCTAAAGGCAAATCATTTGAGAGTGTTATTCTAAGTAAAGAATTAGAAGACTACATAATGGAAGATACCCTAACTAGAGTTAATGCTAATATGGAACAAGCAGTAAAAGAAACTAGGTCAGAAAATTCTGCTCAACATGATCAAGAGCGTGTTAGTTATAATGCAGCTCATGAGAGTGCTACTGGTCCACTAACTGATATGAATAATGGTAAACATAATTTCCAAGCTTCTCATAATATTCCTAAACATTTATTAATAAATAAAATAAATGAGCTTATGGGAAACTCTTATACATTATATAAGAGTAAATTACAAGAAGGGGAAGAATTAGGATTATTCAGTAATGGTGTTTACCAAAGAAGAACTCAAACATCTAACGGCCCTAGAGAAAATTATGATAAAGAGTTATCTGCTCTATCTAATAATACTACCAACTTAAAGACTGGTGCTGTGTATACTGCAGAGAATGTATCCCGTGAAAATCAATCTCTATTCCCTGGAGATTTAGTATCTTCAGACTATTCCCCTGAAGATGAGTTTACAGGATTTAGAAAAGGATCCTTCTTCCATAAAGACAGACAAGACTCTAAACCAAATAAATTATCTAGATTTAATGGATTACTATCTTTATTAAAAACATCTGACTTTAATTCCGACACTGAATTAGCCCAAGCATTTAGTGGAGCATTAGAATCTAAAGCATCTATAAAGACAGACTATAGAGGATTTACTGAAGAAGGTGACATAGATTTCTCTATTAGAAAAACTCCAATCTATGGAGAAGAAACTAAACCTGTTACAACCAGTACAAGTCACTTATTAAAAGTAATAAAGGATCTAGGAATCTCTTCAACCTACTATACACAAAGAGATGCTTTCAAAGAAAAGGTTAAACTTGCAGACTCTAACTATAGACACACTGATATAGCTCCATCAATGTATGAGAATAAACAGAATATGCCAGCAATACTTGAAGGTATCAACAATGCTGACCCTATAGATAAAGATATATCTTCACAAGTAGACAGACTAAAAAGTTCCTACAACCAAGAATTAACTATGGAAGATGTAACAAAGGAAGCAGATAAAAGATTCTACTCTAGTGAAACAAAAGCGTTTACTGCAGAGAAAATAAAGATGAATAAAGGTATCAATCTTGATAGCACTGAAGCTATAGAAGCAGATAGAGTTGTTAGAGGTATGAGTACAGAAGCTAATTCTATTGCTATGACTTATGAAAAACAATTACTATTACTAAATACTGTAGCTCAACGAAACGGATCAACAGAAGAGTTAAATAAATTCACTTATGTTTTAGGTGCAGCAAATAAACTACAAGTCATAGAACATGAGTTAAAAGAAACAAAAGATCCTGCTAAACGAAACTTGTTATTAAAAACAAAAGAAGATACATTAAACTCTTTAAAGAGGTTAGAAGTATCTGACCCTAAGAAGTTTGTTGAGAACTTTACAAAAGTTCATACTGAGGAAGCGAATATAGTATATGCTTTATTACAACAGCTAAACACTGAAGCAAGTAAATACTCTAAGTTATGTGGAGAGCCTGGACAAAACATATTCTTCTTACTAACACCTAGTACTCCAAAGAATAAAAAGGATCAAACGGCTAAATTTAATTATATTGTTTCAATGATTGCAAAGGGAAATAACCCTATTCAATATAATAAAGACAAACAAGGATGGGTAGCTACACAAATGCCTGTGTATGATGGATATAACTTTATGTCTTCTTTAGCTACATCTATAACTGCAGTATCTAAACAAGCTGCAATATATAACAACAGCTTAAGATTAAAGAATCTAGGATTAATGAATAATGCTTCCTTGGCTAACATTGTTATGGAGACATTATCTTCAGAAGAACTATCAGAAAAACTTACTTCTACTAAAGTAACTAAAGACCACCAAGTATCATTTGAACTATACATATCTGGATTAAAAGATATATTTAGACACGACAATGAAGTCCTTGCATTAATAACAAGACTACAACAAGTATCCCATCTATCTATTCCAGAGAAGTATAAAGAGGCTCTAGTATTATTAGAGGGGTATATAAACAAAATGGGTTTAACTCTTGAACAAGCATCATCTGCTGAAACAATGAACACAATGCCTGAGTTTGATAAAAATACTTACTCTACTATAATAGCTGCATATAATGTGTATGCAGATACCTTTGCAGCATTATCTAGCTTCTATGATGACAGTTTGATAGATGTTGTATATTCAAAAGTAATAGGCAAATTATCAGATAACGAAGTTCTTGTAGATAAGTTTGGAAGAAAACTTGAGGACTTAGATAATGCCTATGCTCTATCAGAAGCATCTATTGAAGTATGGTTGGATGTATTAGACTCTACATTAGCTGATGGTCATTTGAAAGAAAGAAATAATAAACGAAAAATAATAGACAAACTCCTAAAAGGTGAGGTCTTTATTATGGATAAAGTATTAGCAGATACTCTAGCAGATACTGTATTTATAAAGAAACCACTTAAAGGAATGAAAGCAAAAGCACAGAAGATTGCTTCTATATGTGTTACAGCTTTAATGTCTAATCCGTTTAAGATTATAGATAGATTCTTAAAGTTTACATTGTTTGATACTGCTGCCTTAAGTACATCAAATACTGGTACATTAACTAAAACACCTAAAGCATTTAAAGATCTTAGAGCATACTTTGCTTCTAAAGGTTTAGTATCAACATCTGATCTAGACGAGTTTATGTATTCACAAGGCATCAATATTAATGCAAACAACTTTGATACCATATATAATGGTAACAATTCTTCTTTAGGATTTAATCCTTTAAAGACTTATACAGATGCAGTAGGTAATGTCTTCACTTATCAAACATTAGCTACAAGATATGCTTATTGGCTATCTACAAAAGAAGCCATTGAAAAAGGAGATTACTCTGTATTAGGTTCTGCTTACTACTTAAAAGATGAATTAAAAAATGTTCAAGGAACTGATAAAGTATCTAAAGCAGGACAGCAAGCTGCATTTGCTATGGCTCAAAACATTGGTGCACCTGGAGATTTCCCTGGATTAGCAAAGACATTAGGAGATAATGGAATGGTATTTACTACATTCCCTCTTGCAGCAGCCCGTTGGGGTATAGGAGAAGCAAGATCCCTAAAAACTATAGTTACAGAAATCATGAAAGGTCAGTTCAATACTCAATCTGCTAAATGGTTGTTTATGAATGGTGGTGGAATTATAGGAACATTTGCTGCTGAAGCCTTAATAATCTCAGTAATAGCAGACATGTTTGGCATTCAATCTATATTTGATGATGACGATGAAGAAGACCAAGATGATGACAGAAGAAAAGAATGGAAAGAAACAGGGGCAATGCTAAACCTAACTCAAACCTTATTAACTGGCGAGCCTATAATGGATACATATTCTTCTATGAATATTACTAGAGAGTTAAAAGGTATGACAGTTGATCCATTCATAAAAAAGGAAGACAACTCTGCTGGAGGAATATCTAGATTCTTTTATAAAAATATAATGAGTCATATAAATCCTGCAGCTAAAAATACTATTGAAATAATCTCTGGTCAAGACCTAATTGATGACAAAGTAATAGACACAAAAGGCAAATACACAATGTTTGAAAATATTGCTAGAAAATTCTCTAGTTACTTTATTGGAGCTGCTGGTGCTAATGCACTTATTAATAATAGAAAAGAGTACGATTCTCTTGGAGAAAACTTTGCTAATGGATTAACTGCAGCAGTATCTGCCGAATGTGGAAACACAAAAACATACAAAAGTAACTTAAAGAATTACTACAAATCTTTAAACAAACTAAATGCTTATTTGTATTCAGACACTACAAGTGAGTATTTACAAGACTCAAATATAAAAACTATTAAAACGGAATTACAAAAACTTATTGCAGAACAGCCACAAGTAACTGATGTTTATGCTTTAATAAAAGAATTAAGTGATAAAGGTTATGAACCTTCTGAAATAAGAAGTGCTTTCCGTGGTTGTTCATTACAGTATAAATTAGAACAAGTACAAGACCTAGAAGATCTAAGAGATAGTTTAACAGATGCTAGCTTTAATAATATTAAAACTGCAATAGCTTTTGAGAATTATATGTATCCTTGGTTAGATGAAGGTATTAATTACTTAGATAGATATATTCAATCTAATTATAAAAACTCAAACAGGTATATACCAAACTTTAATTATGGTGGTTATAACTACAGTAATTATTATAATACTAGAACTACTAGTTATAATAAACCTTATACCAATACATATAACAATTCTTATAGCACAGACCCTTTTAAAGCTTATTCTCAATCTCAAAAAGATCTTCAATATCAACAACAGCAAGCAGAATATGCTCGCCAAAGAAAACAATGGGAGGATAACTAATGCCTAGTGTATTAACAGTTAAACCAAATTACAGACCTAATAAGAAACAAATCTTATTACATAATGCCCCTGTATCCTATGATGATATATGGATTATATTATTCGGTGGAGCAAGAGGTGCAGGTAAATCAGCAGGAATACTGGCAGATGCTTTTATGTTCTGCCAGGCATATCCTGGTGCTAAGTGTTGTATACTTCGTGAAACACTAGATGCTGTTAAGCAATCCTTCTTAGACAAACTCCCTACATTATTTCCACAGGAAGTTGATGGAGTAAAACTATATGAATACAAGGAGAAGAGCTCTTCTTGGTACCCATCTCGTTCCATCATCTTCCCTAATGGGAGTTATATTACATTACAGCGTGTAGCTAATTACACTGAAGCTCAACAAAAACAAGGTTGGGAATTCCACTACCTTGCAATAGATGAGGTTACTAAGCAAGAAAAACGAACAGTTGATTACTTACTAACTTGTGTGCGTTCAGCACAGAAACTAAATCCATACACAGGTAAACAAATCCGTATTCCTACTAAAGTAGTATTCGGTTGTAACCCTGGTGGTATTGGACACAAGTGGGTTAAAGAAAATTTCATTGACCCTACAGTAACAAAATATGATGATCACTATACTCCTATTCAATCTAAAGACATTGTTCAATATGTAGAAGACCCTAGAGATCCTACAAAGAAAATTAAAAGATTCATTCGTTTCATTCCTGCGTCTTATAAGGACAACCCTTTTCTTAACAGTTCCTATGTTGCTAACTTACAATCTTTATCAGAACACAAGAAGCAAATGGACATGTATGGAAACTGGAATGTCGTAGCAGGTAAGATGTTTGATCTTAAAGACGAACAGAAACTTGAACCCCACTTTGTGCGAGAAGACTTAAAGAAGTTAGAGGGCCACATAGAAATCTTTATCTCTATTGACTGGGGATACAAACCTTCATACCATTCAGCTCAGTGGCATGCCGTATTACCAGACCACCGAGTCGTAACCTTTAAGGAAATGTATGGACAAGAACTTGTCTTTGAAGACTTTGTTAAGGAGATTGCAAGACAATCAGAAGGAATGTACATATCATCCACCTGTCTTCCACACGATATGTTCCGTAATGGGGACAGATACCGTGATGGTACTGGTAAGATAATAGGTGAAACTAAATCAGATGTATTTGAATATTATGGATTATCCCCAGTAGGAGTAGAATCTGGTAAAGGTAAAGTTCAAATGCGTATGGATAAAATATTCTCAGCCATGGAGTTAACTAACGAAGATGGAACTTATAAGTTTAGAATTAGTAAGTCTTGTGAGAATTTAATTGAGGAATTAGACAATGCAGTGCATGATGACAACGACCCTACTCAAATGGCTAAAGCTTGTAGAGATCACGCTATTGATGCATTTGGTTTATTCCTTGTATACTATTCTGATGATATAGAACCCTTAGGTTTTGAATCACTAAAAGTAGATAATAGATCTTACTTACAAAGAATATTAGAAGAAGATGAAAGAAGATTAGAAGAGGAAGAAGCAGATAATGCATTTGTTTCTGACGATTATTATGATTTCTAATTAAAATGCTTGACAATTCTAATTAAGGTTACTACACTTAAAATAAAGAGAGGTGAATTATCATGTATGCAATCGTAGATTCTGACAAGCTACCTATGAAAAAGGAGCTATGTCATATAGGTTACCCTGTCCACATGAATCCTGATCTGTGTATTTATAATACGGCAGATCCATATAAATTTATTACTATTAATTCTCAAGTACTCAGAGAGGCTTTATTAGCTGACCCTGGGTTTGTATTATTCACATTAGGAATTAAAGTAGAAGATGCTAAAGGGAGGAAAGTATAATGACAGCAGTACTAATTACAGCAATCATAGCACTCATACTCATAGCAATAATATTAGCAGTAGTCATATATAATCAGATGTTACTACTTAATCAAGTTAATAAAAGATTATTGCTTATGACAAAAGAATCCATAGAAAAAGAAAGGTTAACTATGGATGAAGTACAACAAAGATTAGATGAGTTCGAGGCAGAGTTTCCTGTTCAACCTAGAAAAACAACGGTAGTTGATCATCTAGGGGAAGATGATGAACCATTTGATCCTCATACATTTGATCCAACAAATTTAGAGTAAGGAGGTATAGAGTGTGAAGCACGCACAAAATATTGCACAATACATTAGATATTTTGTAGATGATGCCTCTACACAACTTATGCCTTATATAGCTCAAGGAAAGTTAAACAATGAATTTATCAGAGGTAAACAACACCGTAAGATAAATCCTAGAAACTTAAACATTGAGGACAAACTTGTTGACCCTAACATCTATACAGAAAGAAAAACTTTCAATAGATTGTTACCAATCTATCTTACACGATATGGTATTCTTACTCAGAACATGCCAATACCTGGTATAAAACCACAGAACAATACTAGTAAAGCAGTGTTT
>JAEIGA010004578.1_pt1 | contig 21367 bp, 18 predicted proteins | sample 9270691 | NCBI WGS metagenome assembly JAEIGA01 (sample SAMN17057246, study PRJNA624740) | gut metagenome | biome: biome; isolation source: fecal sample | host: Bos grunniens | place: China: Xizang | collected 2019 | reverse complement strand
ATACCTTCGACGTGGGTGTCGATGATGGCTTGTTTGCCGTATCGGGTTTGGAGGTACTCGAGGTCGTGTGGGTTATTTTTTGAGAGAAAGTGTTTCCCAGACCGTCTTGGACTTGGTCTTGTCCTCCCTCTCTACCTTGATAACGATTCCTTCGGGGTCGGTATGCATGCGGTATCTTACTTTCTGACCGGATAATGGATGGCGGCAGACACGGTGCACCTTCTGCTCGTCCCTGATGTTGACCTTATACTCCAGGACTTCAGGCTCTTCGTCGGTATAGCCCGACAGGATGCTTTCCAGTCTCCTGTCAGAGTCACTATAAAACCGCATTCTAGATGTCTAGAATACGGTTTTTCTTTATATTTTTCCGCTTATTCGTATTATTGTGACGTTCCGGAAGGTGGTGCTTCCTGAGACCACGGCTCGATACTAAATGAGAATAGCCTAGAGGCTATCGATCACTTTTTCCATACGGGTTCCGCGGGAGCCCTTGATCAGGCAGGAGAAGCCGGAAAGGGATTGTGCGGAAATCCATTGCGCAAGGTCTGCCGATGTATCAAAGGCTGTTGCGGCATTGTCAGGAAGCTGACTCAGAGCTTTCTTGAATTCAGCGCCTACGAAGCATACAGTATCGAAGCCTGATTCGAGAGCCATAGAAGCGATACGGACGTGTTCTGCTACGGAGTCTTCTCCAAGCTCGAGCATATCACCGAGCAGCACAGCCTTGCGTTCAGCCTGTAGAGCCGCGAAATTGGTCAATGCGGCCTCCATGCTTGTAGGATTGGCATTATATGTATCAACTATGAGAGTATTGCTTCCTGTACGCATCTTCTGAGAACGGTTGTTGGAAGGAGTATATGCAGCAATGGCAGCTGCTGCTTCATCTAAGGTGACTCCGAACTGGGCACCTACTGCAAGCGCAGCCATCACGTTGTCAGCATTGTATGAACCTATTAGATTGGTCTCGACCACTTTGTCCTGATCCTCAAAATATATTCTCAGGAATGGCTGCTCAGGCGATGACGGCATCACCTTGGCATTCTGATATCCAAGTCCGTAAGGTAGCAGAAGAGAATACGGACGTTCCGGATCGCTCTGGAGATTGCGGTCTGAAGCCATCTGACAAAGGTGCGGATTGTCTGCATTGATGAAAACCTTGTCAGAAGTCCTGCGCAAATAGTCATACAGCTCTCCCTTGGTATTCTTTACACCCTCGAAGCTGCCGAATCCAAGCAGATGTGCCTTACCTACATTGGTCACCAGACCGTAATTCGGAAGAGCTATGTCCACAAGTTCCTTTATGTCACCGGGATGGCTTGCACCCATTTCGATTACGGCAAGCTGCGTATCCTGATTGATACGCAGAAGGGTAAGTGGTACGCCTATGCTGTTGTTGAGATTGCCTTCAGTCGCTGTTACGCAATACTTCACCGAAAGGACTTCGCGTATGAGCTCCTTTGTGGTAGTCTTTCCATTTGTTCCGGTCAAGGCGATCACGGTCAGAGGCTTGCCGTTGACAATGGTCATAGACCTGTGCCATCTGGCAAGATCCTGCAGGGTCTTGAGAGTATCATCAACCTTTACAAGGCGAGGATCATCCGACAAGGCTACTGAAGAGTCCTTATTCACTACCGCGTATGCGGCACCGGCCTCCAGCGCCTTCAATGCATATTCGTTGCCGTCAAAATTCTCTCCCTTAAGACCAAAGAACATCTCACCGCCCTTCAGTGAACGTGTGTCAGTGGAAACGCTTCCGCATTCCTTGAATTTCTTATATATTCCTATTATTTCCATATCATCTGCCTGTGCTACCGAATCCGCCTTCTCCCCTCTCTGTCTCATCAAGGATTTCTACCTCATCCCACTCAACCTTCTCATACTTGGCCACTACCATCTGTGCGATTCTTTCGCCGGGATTCACTACAAAAGGCTCATTTGAAAGATTCACAAGGATCACCTTGATCTCTCCCCTGTAGTCAGCGTCGATCGTTCCCGGAGAATTGAGGACAGATATGCCGAATTTGGCTGCAAGACCGCTGCGGGGTCTTACCTGAGCCTCAGTACCGTCAGGAAGTGCAATATAAAGGCCGGTAGGCACCATAGCCCTCTGGAGAGGATTCAATGTCAATGGCTCGGTGATATTTGCCTTGAGATCCATTCCTGCGGACTTTTCTGTAGCGTATGCAGGAGTAGGATAAGCCGATTTGTTTACAATCTGTACTTTCATATATCTATAAGTTGGGTAAGGGCAAATTTACAACAAAAGGCACAGACCTGCAACTGCCCCACCAAAAGTATTCGACCACTTATGAGCAAACAGAAACAAGCCCGTGCCTTGGCACGCGCCCTCCTGCTTTTATCCTGCTCATCTTTTAAAAGTGTCGAATTTCTGGTGGAGACGACAGGAAGATATGTTAGATGTCTTTATTCAAAAACCTTGTTATGCAAATATACGGATATAATCTCATAAAACAAGGAGATCAGGGATAATTTGAGGCGGAAAACAAGTGACATGCAGCTATGACAAACTTTGGCTTGCAGGCAAGAATATATCATCTGATTGTCAACACTTTACAGAATCCGGATAATAGAAATGTCAAACTTTTTTGCTTGACTTCATCCGGTAATAAACATAACTTTGATAAACATACTTATTAATTATCAACCAAAAAACAATTACCATTATGAAACGATTTTTTATCTTTGCAGCATTGCTGCTGACATTGTCATCAGGAGCCACCCAGCTTCCGGATGAACCGCCTCTGATCCTTCCCGGAGTCGAAGATGTAGTGCTCACGCCTACCGGAATGCACGACGACATCGACAGAAACATGACAAGATGCATCTGCGAATACGAGCCGGCAATGCATTCATTGACCTTCACTTGCATCGGGACCGGAAACTGCACAGAAATATTCCTTGCAGATGCAAGCGGGATTACCGTAGACTATGCCTGCCTGGATGCCGAATATGACGCCTGCACTACTCTTGATGTACCGGGGACAGCAGGAACATATTATATTTATATAAGAAGCGGTTCACACTACGGTGAAGCCAGAATCGCAGTAGAATAACATTCGCGACAGACGACGCAGGGCAAGATATGTCACCACCTTATAATTCGACCACTTGATGAGCAGACATATCATAGCCCTGCGTCTACTTAACGATAAACAAAAAGCAATCCTATGTTCAAACCAGGGCTCACCATCGCTTTGGTCCTGTCGTCAATGCAGTTATGCTCATCCTGCAGACCGGAACAAACAACACTGAACAGGCAGATCAAAGAGATCCATTCACTATCAGACACTAGTCCTGACAGCGCACTGACAGCTATCAGACAGATAGAAAGAGGCAGTCTGTCATCCAGAAGGAACAAAGCGTGTTATGCCTTGGCCTACAGCAAGATTCTCGATAAAAATGCCATTGACATCCGTACGGAAAGCATCATCTCTCCGGCTTTGGAATACTATGAGCGCAGGGGCAGCAGGAACGAGAAGGCGGAAACATATTACTACGCGGGCAGGGTCTGGGAAAACGCTGGCAATTACGAGAAAGCAGCAGAAATGCTTATAAAAGCGGAACAGAACCTGCAAAACTCCGGCAATAAGCACTCAGCACTGGTATATGCCTCCAAAGCGAGAATCTACCACAAGTCGCTTATATTCGACAAGGCGGCAGAGAATTACAGGAAGGCGGCAGATCTCAATCTCAAAGACGAAAATATAGACCGATATGCATCGAACCGGCTGAAGGAGGCAGACTGCTTGCTTACCTCAGGCAGCCCGGATGGAGCGAAGGAGATTGTAGAAGAGATATGGAAATTAAGGGACAGCATATCCGCCGGTACCTATAATAAATTGTATCAGGTGAAGGTCAATGTCGCCGAACGCAGATCAACAGAAGAAGCATTGGCAGAGGTTGAGAAATATGAAAAGATGTTCCGGCACCTCAGCTATATGGACTGGCTGCTGGCAGCCCGTGTCTATCTCAAGGCGGGCAAGGTGCAGGCAGCAAGCAATGCCCTGGAAGCACACCTCAGGAAGCACACTCCCGACGCGTCATATCATTACTACAAAGCCCGGATATCGGAACTGGACGGGAACTTTACAGAAGCTACAAATGCTTATAAGGAATATATAAAGCTTCAGTCAAGTAAAGGATCCGACCTTCTCTCGCAGGAAACAAGGTTCATAGAAGAGCGGGAAATCATTCAGGAACTGTATGAAAAAGAGAAGATCCGCAGGATCATACTGTCACAGGCTATCACAGCTGCCGTTCTGGCCCTGTTGCTCGCCGTAGTCACCATATCCGCAATACGGAAGCAGCTAAGGCTCAGGAATATGGAAAAGGAGGACCTTCAGCGGAAGATAGACGGGCTGATGGAGGAGCGCGAGGAGCTGGCTATGCTTAAGATCAGCAACCGGGAAGGCAGGAAGATAATATATGACCGGCTGAGGATAATAGACCAGTTCGTGATGAGCGATGCCTTCAATGACAGGATATTCGAGCAGAAGGCATCGGATAACCTGAAGCAGATAATCAGCGACAGGGACGAATTCGTAAGGCAGAACCGGCTCATATTCAACCAGTCATCATCCAGATTCATAAGTCATCTCAAGGAATGCGGGCTCGATGACAGGGAAATAGACCATTGCTGTCTCTATGCGATAGGAATGAACGGAAAGATGGTCACTACATTCACAAATATAAAACGTCACTACCATATAGGCAGTGACGTTCGTAAAAAGCTTGGCCTTAGCGGCCGTGACACCAACATCAGTATCTACATCCGTAACCTGCACAAGACACTCGAGTCAGATCAGACGGAAAGCTGATGCCGGAGATATCATCAGTCAATGTTAGGTTCATCCCAAACGATTGTCTCGGTGCATTTCACCATCTGGTTCTGGTCCCCTACAGAGAGCGCGAATTCACCCTCCTCGAGAGTCCATTTTCCATAATAGTTGACAAATGCAAGATCCTTGGCAGCAAGCTCGAGCTCCACTGTCTTTGTCTCGCCTGGAGCAAGCTCGATCTTATCGAATGCACGAAGACGACGTACATCAGGAGTAGAGCTTGCATAAAGGTCGCTTGAGAAGAGGAGCACGCTCTCCTTTCCTGCCACCTCACCTGAGTTGGTCACGTCAACAGTCACCTTAAGCACATCCTCAGCACCGAACTCCTTCTGTGAAACGGTCATATTCGAATATGTGTACTTTGTATAGCTGAGACCGTGTCCGAAAGGCCACTGTACATCCATTACCGCATTGTAGTTGTAAACTCCCGACATTGTACCCTGGTTTTCAGCAGGCTTGTAGTCATATACAGCAAACTTGTTGGTATATTTAGGATAAGTGAACGGAAGCTTTGCACTGAAGTTAGCCTCACCTGCAAGAAGGGTCGCAAGGGCATCTGCACCGAAGTTACCAGGAAGCATAATGTCAACGATAGCTGTTGCAAGAGGCTCGATTTCACGGATGATTCTCGGACGTCCCTCATTAAGGATCAGGACAACTGGTCTTCCGGTAGCTGCGAGAGCCTTCACGAGTTCCTTCTGGTTGGCTGAAAGGTTCATATCCTCGTCATTGCCAGGAGTTTCGCAATATGTATTCTCACCGATGCAGGCAACGATCACATCTGACTTGCGGGCTGCCGCAACGGCCTCCTTGATGCTTGTAGCCTCGTCGAACTTCCAGTTAGGGCTCATAAGGTCGTATTCAACACCTGGAACGTATGTCACGTTGTCGAATTTAGTCTGAAGGGCCTCATAGATGGTGTTGTACTTCTCTGTGAACTGAGGGATCGAAGCACCCTCGCCCTGCCATGTATATGACCATCCTCCGTTGAGTGTCCTGATTGAGTTGGCGTTAGGACCTGTAACGAGAATGCGGAGATTCTTCTGGAGAGGGAGAATGCCGTTGTTCTTGAGAAGGACTTCCGACTCAAGGGCAGCCTCGTAAGCAAGCTTCGCGTGAGCCTCGCCTCCGAACTCAGGATAATCCTCGAGTATTGTGTCAGGCTGGTCAAAAAGTCCGAGACGATACTTAAGACGAAGTACTCTGCGGGTCGCGTCATCGATACGTGCCATAGACACCTCACCTTCCTCCACGAGTTCCTTGAGGTCAATCGCGAACTGGCACTCATACGGTACCATCGCCATATCGATACCTGCATTGATAGCAAGCTTCACAGCCTCCTTTTTCGAAGAAGCGACACGCTCACGTGTGTAGAGATTATTGATGTCAGCCCAGTCAGTAACGATCATTCCGTCCCAGTTAAGCTCTTCCTTTACCCACTTGGTAAGAAGCTCTGTGTTGCAGTGGAAAGGCATTCCGTTGTTGCTTGCAGAGTTCACCATTATGGTAAGGGCTCCTGCCTTCATAGCCTCCTTGAAAGGCTCGAAATGCTTCTCTCTGAGTTCTGAAGCTGCAATTGAAGCAGGAGTACGGTCCTGACCTGTCACAGGAACTCCATATCCCATAAAATGCTTTGCACAGGCTGCAATGCTGTATGGTCCCACGTGGTTAGGATCATCTCCCTGCATACCCTTCACCTCGGCAACAGCCATCTGTGCGTTCACATAGGTATCCTCACCGAAGCTTTCCCACATGCGCGGCCACTCAGGATTTCTTCCGAGGTCCATAGTAGGAGAGAATGTCCAAGGAACATTTGCAGCACGGCTTTCGTACGCTGTGACCTTACCCATATTATATGCGTGGGTACGGTTGAATGAAGCCGCGAGATTGATTTCCTGAGGGAAGAGGATTCCTCCGAGCACGTATGATGTGCCGTGGATATGATCAAGTCCGTAAAGGGTAGGAATGCCCATTTCCTCGATCGAGATACGGTTGATCTCCTGGATGAATCTGTCATATCCTTCCGGAGTCTGCGCTACTCCGCCAGGAGTATTGAGGATGGATCCCACCTTGTAAGTCCTGATGATGGAATCACCGGCAGGAGTGATGTCAAGGCCATTAGCAATGGCTGTAGCAGTGATCTGAGTCATCTGACCGATCTTCTCCTCAAGTGTCATTTCCTTGAGAAGCTTCTCCACCTTGGACTCTATGTCCTTGTCCTGCGGGATTGCCGGAGCAACCTTCGGAGAGGTGCTGCAAGAAGCAAGAGCGACAGCTGCCGCTGCAAGCGAAATAAGTCTGTTCTTTTTCATAATTATATGGTTATCAGTTAATTTCTGGACATAAGAATCAATTCTCCCAATTCCTTGATGTCACGGCAGATCAGATCTGGCGGAAAGAATTCCGGAGCAGGGTTGGTACGGGCATCTTCAGCCACCGCCTCAGCTGTCTCCAATGTAGTCTCACCTGAAAGCACAAGCACTCCGAAAGCGCCTGCATTATGAGCCATAGCCGTATCGGTATAGATCCTGTCGCCTATCATTGCAGTCTCCTCAGGCTTGAGGCCGTGTCTGTCGAGAATGCCCTGGAGCATATTAGGATCCGGCTTTCCGAGAGTGATGTCCGGCTTGCGGCCTGTAGCATGCTCTATGCACTTGCAGATTGAACCGCAATCGACAAGGACTGTCCTCTGGTCTGTAGGACATACTCGATCAGGGTTGGTCGCGATATAAGGAACACCCTGAGATGCCCACCACGAAGCACGGCAGAGTCTTGAATAGTCCAATGTCATATCGAAGGCAGCCACCAGTACGTCCGGAACATCGTCCGGATCATCGGCGCAGCTTTCAAAACCGGCCTTCTCAAACTGAGAGATCATACTTGGTGTACCCAGGAGGAAAAGACGCTTGGCAGAAGGATAATGAGCCTTGATATAATCTATCGCGGCCAATGATGTAGTGTACATATTCTCTTCATCAGCCTCAATCCCAAGTCCTTCCAGCTTCTTGAGATAATCAGCTACCGACTTTGACGGATTATTTGTCAGGAAAGAATATCCGATTCCATTGGCCTTCATCTCATTGAGGAAGTCAATGGTAAAAGGGAAAAGGGTTGTGCCCATATATATGGTACCGTCCATATCGAGGGCCAGATGACGTATTTTCGAGAGTTTCTCCTTAAGCTCCGGAGAAATAGTCTGATTATGGTTAGGTCTCATTTATTATATATAATTACAGTTCAAACATTTGCGACGGATACTGACGTGGCAGGCAACGTACTGATACCGTTCCCTTTTCCACTCCTATCTCCTTGAGTGCCGCTACTGCGCTCCGGTATGCAAGATCGTGGGTGTTGTTATTCTCGCTGAGGTGGCAAAGGAAAATGTTCCTGAGTCCCTCATGCCAGAATCTCTTTATCGCTCCAGCACACTCGTCATTGCTCAAGTGGCCGCAACCCTGCACGATACGCATCTTGAGCTCGTATGTATATGGCCCGCTCATAAGCATATCCATATCATAATTCGATTCCACGACGACGGTATCAGCCTGGCGGGCAAACTCCACCGCCTCATCCGTCATACGGCCGATATCTGTCATTATCACAAACATGCGGCCTTCCACAAGAATGGCATATCCGACAGTCTGAGTAGCATCGTGAGGCACTACGAAATAACGCACCTTCATGCCTGCGACATCGTTCCACTGTCCTTCGTCAAGTATTCTCCTGCACGGACCTATCGTCGGCGCCGTGAAGGTGTGGCGTGCAAGGGCATTGTGTATGGTACGTGCCGTATATACCGGCCTGCTCAGATGCTTGCAGAATGATCCGAGATGGCGGATATGGTCAAGATGATCGTGCGTCACAAGCACTGCCGAAAAGCAATCGACGGTCAGATCATACTCCTGGAGCACCTTCTTGAGCCTCCTCAAGCTCACACCGGCATCGATGATGATGCCTCCGTTCTCTGTGCCGAGATAATAGCAATTGCCGCAACTTCCACTGGAAAAACTAATGAACCTTACCATCAGCGTCCGCCCTCCAACACTTCATCCAACAGTTTCTCCAAGTCTGTACCTGGCTTATAAAACACGGCCGGCAGACCTGCCTGGATTGCACCGTCAACATTTCTCTGCGAATCATCGATGAAAAGCATATCTTCCGGATCGATTCCTATATCCTCCATAACAGCCTTATAGAAGGCCTCGGAAGGCTTCAGGGCCTTCATCTCGAACGAGAAATAACATTTGCGGAAAATCTCCTCAAGCGGAGCTCCGGCCTCAGCAAAGATCTGTCTCGAACGCGGCAGGCAAATCGGATTGTTGTTGCTCAGCATATATAGCTCATACGACTCCGACAACCTCCTGAGCATCTGTATCTTATACGGCTCCACGCCTGTAAGTATGTGCCACATAGCCTTGTCGACCCCCTCCTCGGAAGCTCCGGGACGGGAATCAGAAAGCACGATCCTTCTGAAATCCTCTGCACTGAGGGTTCCCTCTTCAAGATCTCCGTATATGCCTTTCTGATGGCAGGGATCTATTATCTCATCTATCTTGTAATAGCCAATTTCCTCCTTGAAAGCCTTCTTGCAATCCTCTATATCGAGATCGACAAGTACGCCTCCCATATCAAATATCAACGCTTTCTTATTCATTTTCCTCCTCACAATATTTCTTTATCACTCCATAGGCATCCTGTACTCCAAGCTCTCCTGCACGTGAGAGGTCGATGCAGCCTTTCTCCTTGTCCTTCAGATAGATGAGCACAAGACCTCTGTTGAAATATGCATCTCCCATATATGGATACAGCTCTATGGCCTTTGTATAACTTTCAATCGAATTGATGTGTTCCGAAGACAGGCAGTACAGGTTGCCGAGGTTATAATGGATATACGGCAGATCCGGAACGATCTCCGCCGCCCTCTTCATATCATCTATGGCATCAGTATAGTCGTACTGGCGCACAACCTGATCCTTGACACGAGCCCTCGTATTTCCGGTATCATCCATAGATAGCACCTGCACATTGCTCTCTATAGAAGATATGAAGTCTATCATCTCAGCTCTCAGCACACCGCGGTTCAGATAATAGAATGCAGTATATAGAGCATTGAATCCGGCCGCGCTTTCCTCTGCCTTCTCTATGGCCTGGCCATAGTAATTCAGTGCTGAATTGAACTGTTTGGCATCATAATCATACATTGCCCTCATAAAGAGCTTCTCCGCAGAAGGATCACCTTCCCAGGCAGCCGCTTCCACCTCCGCAAGCTCGGCAGCCGTAAGCGAATGGTCTGCATTGAATATCCTCACACCCACAGGGAGCTGATTCTCGAAACGAGAGATCAGAGGGTTCTCATACCCCCTGTTCAATGCATAGACAGTATTGTCCTTCTCCCCTGTCAGGACGAACTTGTACAGAGACCTCAGACGGATGTCGATGTCGCGATGCTGCAGAAGTTCATCATTGAAATCCTTCTTGGCAAACTCGGCATCCAGTGAAAGGAGTCCGCTGTATTTGCGGGTCGTATCGGCAAATGAGCCTGCATCGGAAACATTGCGTGCACGGTATTCCGCCACCTTCTTCTGCGCCGTTTCATAATCCTTTCTGGCTTCCCTGTTGCGTCCGAGCAGATTCTTCACATAGGAACGGTTCATATAAGCCTTGGCGAAATCCGGATACAGTTCGATAGCCCTGTCATAGTCCTCGAGAGCATTCTCATACATACCTAACTCGATGAATATCGATGCCCTGTTGAAGATGGCAAGGACATTGTCAGGATTGATGTTCAGCACCCTGTCCATATCCTCGAGAGCATCCTCGTAAGCCCCGAGCTGTGCACTTATCAGGCCTCGGTTGTAAAGTGTCAGGGCATTTCCCGGCTCATCCAGCAGCACCCTGTTGAGATCCGACATAGCCTCCTTGTAATGCTCCTGTTCATAGTGCATTATGGCTCTGTTGAAGTAGGCGAAGGTATTGGTGGTATCGAGTTCTATAGCCTTGTCCATATCCTCCATCGCAAGGTCATACTTCTTCTGCGTAGCGTACAGACGGCCTCTGCGTACATATCCTTCAGGATCGAAACGGTCAAGCCTGATGGCCTTGTTGTAATCCTGCACGGCCTTGAGTGTATCCCCGAGAAAGAGCCAGCTCGCTCCCCTGTTGAGATATGCTGACGGATCCTTCGGTTCTTTCCTTATGTAACGGTCGAAATCATCGATGGCGTTTTCGAATCGCTGTGCGAGGAAATAGGTGACTCCACGGCTGAAATACAGTCCGATATATCCCGGACGCAGGTCGATGGCCTGCTGCAGATCATCCAGAGCCTGCTCGTAATTGCCGAAACGGCTCTCGGTTATGCCCCTGTAATGCCATCCTGAGGTAAAGACAGGATTAAGTCGTACAGAACGGTCAAAATCCCTTTTCGCGCCTCTGAGGTCACCCAGATTGTACTTGGCGATGCCTCTGAAGAAGAAAGTATAATGATCTGTCGTGTCAAGACGGGCAAGGACATTGAAGTTCTCTATGGCTGCGGCATATTTTCCGTCTGCAAGAGCCTGTCTTCCACGCATAAAGAAGACATCCTTGTCGTATTGGGCAAACACCTTGACCCCTCCTGCTGCAAGCAGAAGAAAGAACACGGCAAGACATCTCATAACTTTATGCATATCAATAAAAAATTTTCCGTTGTTGTGGTTTTTTCCTAATTTTGACGGTTCAAAGGTACTCAGCCCTTTCAAGCCAATTTACAAATATAGTCATTTATCACGCGGATGCAGACAAAAAACATAAAAAAATATATCATTTCGGTCACATTGTTACTTACCGCCCTTGTATCCTGCATCGGAGCACAGGCACAGAATTCAAGGCTGACGATGCACAGGCCTGCCCGCAACCTCATTACGCAGGAGCAGCTGAGCCGTGAAGTGACCTTTCTGGCCGATTCTCTCTGCGAGGGAAGAGCTACCGGTACAAGAGGAGGTACAGAGGCAGCATTCTGGGTCACAAGAAAATTCGCAAAGACCGGACTGAAGATGATAGACGGCAGCTGGAGCAAAGCCATCATTACCGAAAACGGAACATCCGGACACAATATCGTAGGCTTTCTTCCTGGCTCCGCAAAGACACATCCGGACAGTTATGTGATCGTCGGAGCACATTACGACCACATCGGCACCGTGGACGGACGCTTCTTCCCGGGAGCTGACGCCAATGCATCAGGCGTGGTGGCTATGACTGCAGTTGCGGACATGCTGGCGATGACCAGTTCCATCGGACGCTCATACAGCAGCAACATAATATTCGTGGCTTTCGACGGCAAGGAATTGAATATGGCCGGCTCGCAGGGACTCTGGGATATGATAGCCGCAGGAAAGATGACGGACCCTGTCAGCGGAAAAAAGATCACCAAGGACAAGATCGCCTTTATGGTCAACATCGACCAGATCGGAAGTACCCTCGCACCTCTGAACAAAGACCGTGAGGACTATATGATTATGCTCGGAAACCCTAACATCAAGAGGGCTTACAATGATATGCTCAAGGTCTGCAACGAATCATACGGCCTGGATATGGATCTTGGATTCACTTATTATGGAAGCGAGAACTTCACCAAGTTGTTCTACAGACTTTCTGACCAGAGGGTATTCGCCGACAACAGGATACCTGCCGTAATGTTCACATCAGGCATCACTATGAACAACAACAAGACCAGAGACACCGCCGGAACCCTCAATATGGAAGTGCTCCAGAAAAGGGTATATCTGATCTACCACTGGATCGAGAAGATGCTTTAGAAACAAAATTAATTGCTATATTTGTAGTTCGTGTGCGCTTACGGAAAGCGTCTTACTACAAAACAGCTGAAAATGAAAGCATTCTGGAAAGTCCTCAAGCGGTTTGCCGCTCCTTATAAGAAATATCTTGCCGGCTCGGTAGTGCTGAACCTGTTCTCCGCAGTGTTCAACATTTTCTCATTCGCACTGCTTATCCCCATCCTGAACATCCTCTTCAAGATGGACACAAATGTCTATACGTTCATCCCTTGGGACGGAATGCCGAGCAAGGAACAGCTGATGAACAACTTCTACTGGTATGTAAGCGAGCTGATAGACAAATGGGGAGGCTCTACGACTCTCCTCATACTCGGAGTGATATTCGGAGTGATGACCCTGCTCAAGACAGGATGCTACTTCGCCTCTTCAGCAGTTATGGTTCCTCTGAGGACAGGCATCGTCAGAGACATCAGGACAATGGTATATAACAAGCTCCTGAGCCTTCCTATGGGCTTTTTCTCAAAGCAGAAGAAAGGTGACATCATAGCCAGGATGAGCGGAGACGTCACCGAAATCGAGGTTTCCATCATCAGTTCTCTCGATATGCTGATCAAGAATCCTATCCTGATAATCTGTTATTTCTCGGCCCTTATATATCTGAGCTGGGAACTCACCCTCTTCACCGTCACCGTAGTGCCTGTAATGGCCTGGGGTATGAGTGCTATCGGCAAGAAACTCAAGAGGCAGTCCCTCGAGGCTCAGGGCAAATGGAGCGAGACTATGGCACAGCTTGACGAGACTCTCGGAGGCCTCCGCGTCATAAAGGCCTTCATCGCCGAAGACAAGATGAAGGAAAGATTCGCATCCACAGCTGACGAATACAGGAGAGCATCAGCGAAAGTGGCTGTCAGACAGGCGTCTGCACATCCTGTGAGCGAGCTTCTCGGATCCATTATGATTATGATCGTGCTCTGGTTCGGAGGTACACTCATCCTTAGTGACAAGGCTCCGATCGACGCCCCTGCCTTCATATTCTATATGACCATCCTCTACAGTGTCCTTGCTCCTCTGAAGGAGTTCTCCAAGGCAAGCTACAACATACCGAAGGGACTGGCATCAATGGAAAGAGTGGATACGATCATGAATGCCGAGAACGACATCAAGGAGCCGGCATCCCCTGCGAAGCTGGACGGATTCAGCGACAGCATCCGCTTCGAGGGAGTGACATTCTGCTACGAAGAAGGCAAGGAAGTGCTCAAGGACATTGACATAACCATCCCGAAAGGAAAGACAGTGGCCCTGGTAGGTCAGTCCGGATCGGGCAAGTCAACCCTCGTGGACCTTATTCCAAGATATTATGACGCCTGCAAAGGCAGGATAAGCCTCGACGGCACCGACATCCGCAATTTCCGCGTCAAGGATCTGCGTAGCCTGATCGGAAATGTGAATCAGGAAGCCATCCTCTTCAATGACACGATATTCAACAACATAGCCTTCGGAGTGGAAGGAGCTACTATGGAACAGGTCATTGCTGCCGCAAAGGTGGCCAATGCACACGACTTCATAATGGAGAAGGAAGAAGGATACCAGACCAATATCGGCGACCGCGGAAGCAAGCTTTCGGGAGGACAGAGACAGAGGATCAGCATTGCACGTGCGATTCTGAAGAATCCTCCGGTCCTGATCCTGGACGAGGCGACATCAGCCCTTGACACCGAATCAGAGAAGATAGTACAGGAAGCTCTCGACAGACTGACATCATCGAGGACCACCATAGCCATAGCGCACCGTCTTTCCACCATCAGGAATGCGGATGAGATCTGCGTGATGCACGAAGGCAGGATCGTTGAGAGAGGAAGGCATGAGGAGCTCATAGCTCTGGACGGCTATTATAGGAAACTGAATGATATGCAGGCACTTTGATGAAGCTGAGGAACAGATATGCGTGGATGGGGATACTCTGCGTCTATTTCGCCGCAGTGATGTTCCTGTGCCTTATGAGACCCGGAACCATACCGGAAATGAGCAGTGAGCTGTGGGGCATACCGATGGACAAGATAGCGCATTTCCTGATGTTCTTCCCATACCCCGTCATCGCTTACATAACATTCAAGCCTGACGACAGGAGGAACTGGCCTCATCTGCTTGTACTGTTCGCCGTATTCGCAATAGGAATAGGCCTGGCAATGGGTACGGAAAAGCTGCAGGGACTCTCGGAGTACCGAAGCTATGAGGTGACTGACTTCTATGCGGACGTGTTCGGTATGGAATGTTCCGCCTTCCTTGTCATCCTGTACATAATTTTTAGAAAAAAGAGAACAGACTACCGATGAAAAGACTGATACTGACTATATTCGCCTCTGCCGCCCTATGTTGCGGCGCATCAGCCCAGAATGCGATACTGAAAGACTTCAAACCTGTCTGCGACTCCCTTGACGTGCTTATCAAGGAGAATCGCGACGTTAAGGGAAAACTCAGGATAAAGAACATAATGAAGAGAGGCAACACCCTCGACTTCTATTTCACAGAATCTCTTGGAGACTATCCCTGGCGCAAGGGAGAGCCGGAGTGGTTCAGAAGAAAGCTCAGAAGCCTTTTCCCTGACAAATACCGCGGATATGAGATCGGTACAATCTACAGCAAGACCATTCCTCTTGATAGACTTATCACAGCCGAGCTCGGATTTGACGGAAAATCCACAGCGATAAAGGAGGCCGTGGAGATACCGTCACGTCAGAATCCTCTTGTCGAGGAAATCAGCGGACTCAAATTCACCAAAGGACTCAGCGGAAGGAACATAGCGGTATGGCAGAGTCACGGCATATATTTCGACTACAGCGTCGAACGCTGGATATGGCAGAGGGCTTGCCTGTTCCAGACCGTAGAGGATATGTTCACTCAAAGTTTCGTGCTTCCCTATCTTGTCCCAATGCTGGAAAATGCCGGGGCATATATCCTGATGCCTCGTGAAAGGGACATACAGAAGAATGAGGTGATTGCAGACTTCGATGTGACTGATGAGGCATACGGAAGCGCATATTACAAGGAAACCGGCAAATGGACTGATGCAGGCGCAGGTTTCGCTGCACTGAAACCGGTATATACGGGAATAGAAAATCCGTTCACCGCAGGCTCCGCAAGAAAGGCGGAATGCGTGATGCAGGGAAGCAGGTCAGAAGCAACCGCAATCTGGCGTCCGGAAATCCCTGAACGTGGAGAATATGCAGTGTACATTTCATACAAATCCCTACCTGAGAGCACTTCAAAGGCACATTATACCGTACATCATCTTGGAGGAAGCAGCGAATTCATAGTCAACCAGAAGATAGGAGGCGGCACCTGGATCTATCTCGGCACATTCGAGTTCGGGAAAGGATCAGGCGGTTATGTAAGCCTGACGAATGTTGTTCCGGATGGGTATGAATCGGAAAAGAACAGTCTGGTTACCGCAGATGCAGTAAGATTCGGAGGCGGTATGGGAAATATTGCAAGAGGCAGCAAGGATTCTGACGAAGATCCGGTCACATCAGGTATGCCGCGCTCTGCTGAAGGCGCACGCTACTGGCTGCAATGGGCTGGAGTATCTCCTGACATCTTCAGCCAGAACGAGCTCACAAACGATTATAAGGACGATTATATGTCGCGCGGAGACTGGGTAGAGTGGATAAGCAGAGGCTCGGATATGAACCCGTCAAAGAAACCGGGCAAAGGCATTCCAGTAGATCTTTCCATCGGTTTCCATTCCGATGCCGGAGTCACTCCGAATGATTCGATAGTCGGAACATTGGCAATATACACATTGCGCTCGGAGGGTACGGAAAATCTGCCGGGCGGCGAGAGCAGAATGCAGAGCAGGGAGTTTGCGGATCTGGTCCAGAGTCAGATCGTAAACGACATCAAGGCTTCGGCCAATCCGGACTGGAGCAGAAGATGCATCTGGGACCGCTCATACAGAGAGTCCCGCACCCCATCCTGTCCTGCAATGCTCCTTGAGCTTCTTTCACACCAGAATTTCGCAGATATGAAATACGGTCTCGACCCTGAATTCAGATTTATGGTCAGCCGTGCCATCTACAAGGGAATGCTCAAATTCAACAGCAACCGATACGGCATCCCGTACAAGGTGCAGCCGCTTCCGGTCAGCCATCTCGGCCTCGCGTTCGGAAAGTCCGGCAAGGCCATATTAAGCTGGAAAGAGAGCGAGGATCCTATAGAGCCTACTGCGAAAGCTTCCGGCTTCATACTATATACCAGGGTTGACGACGGTGCGTTCGATACAGGACGCAAGATCAAGGCGACAAGAGATAAAGAAGGAAAATACCACACCGAGATCGACATCAAACCAGGCAGAATCTACAGCTTCCGCATTGCGGCATACAACGAAGGAGGTTTGAGTTTTTCTTCAGAAGTCCTCAGCATCGGCACCCCTTCCAAGGGCACACAGGAGAAGAAGATCCTGATCGTCAACAACTTCGACAGAGTCAGCGGTCCGGCATTCGTCGATACTCCGGAATATGCCGGCTTCAGAAATGACCTGGACAGCGGAGTTCCTCATATCAGGGACATTGCCTATATCGGAGATATGTATCAGTTCAGACGCAGCGCTGAATTCGTGACCAATGACAATCCGGGCTTCGGAGCATCGTATGACGACTATGCCGGAAAGATCGTGGCAGGAAACACCTTCGACTATCCATACAGACACGGAAAGGCCATCCTCAAGGCCGGCTATGCATTCTTCTCGTGCAGCAACGAGGCCTTCGTCAGCGACACGACATTCAGAAAGGCTGCCTGGAGTACTGACCTGATATGCGGCAAGCAAGTGACGGTCACATCTGGAAGGCCGGAAGACAATAGATTCACCGTATTCACACCACAGATGCAGAAGGCCCTCAGAGCCTACACGGCAGAAGGCGGAAACGTATTTGTAAGCGGAGCACACATTGCTACGGACATCTGGGACCAGATCTATCCTGTACAGGCAGACAGTGCATTCACAGCTGACTCCAAGGCCTTTGCAAGAGAGGTTCTCGGCTACATATGGGTAAGGAATTTCGGAAGCAGGGATGGTAGCGCGCAATATGTAAAGTGCACAAGGATAGGAAGCAGGAAGGGCAAGGCCTTCAGCTTCTGGAACAGCATCAATGAAAAGTGTTACAGCGTGGAGACACCGGACGGAATAGAACCCGCCTCATCAAAGACGGGAAGCACCTTCCTCCGTTACAGCGACACAGATATCTCTGCAGGAATATGCCATACCGGCAAGGGATACAAGACAGTATGCATCGGATTCCCTCTTGAAACACTCAAGGAGGAAAAGAACATAGACCATATAATTCAGACAACCTTAGACTTTTTCAGCAAATGACAGCACGTGAAGCAGAGATCATCGAACTGATCCGGAAGGAAGTCAAGCCGGCACTCGGATGTACGGAACCTATAGCCGTGGCCCTAGCCGTGGCAAAAGCAATGGAGATTGCAGAGGACAAACTGGGATCTGCCGACGGATGGAGAATGAATGAGGGATATGTCCTCAGGATAGAAGTCAGCGGCAATATCCTCAAGAACGGAATGGGAGTCGGCATTCCGGGAACGGGTATGGTCGGACTTCATATTGCAGCGGCCTTGGGTGCCGTATGCGGTAAATCATCCTACGGACTTGAAGTGCTCGGGGATCTGAATGACTCATATATCGCAAGAGCCAAGCAGCTTGTTGAAGACCAGGCGGTGACTGTATCACTGGCTGAGACCGACAAAAAACTGTATGTGAAGGCCTACGTCGACTATAAAAGCCATTGCACATACGCCGTCATCCAGGACGACCACGACAATATTGTTGAGACCGGTATGGACGGAGAGGTTCTTTCATCCTCATACAAGCAGGAAGGAAACGAATCATCAGAGCAGAAATCTACCCTCGACTACAATCTGACTGTCAAGGAGATCGTGGAATTTGCCTCTACGGTAGCGTATCAGGACATCGAGTTCATACTTGAGTCACGGACTCTCAACCTTGCCCTGGCAAAGGAAGGACTCAAGGGAGGATATGGGCTCAAGGTAGGATGGGCCATAAATCTTGAAGATAACAAGGAAGTATTCGGCGGTGACTTCCTCTGCTATGCAATGGCACTTACAGCTGCGGCATCGGATGCGCGTATGGCAGGATGTACTCTTGCTGCAATGAGCAACTCCGGAAGCGGCAATCAAGGCATCACCGTCACAATGCCCGTGATCGCATACTCCCTGAGATACGGCACAGACGATGAAAAGCTCGCAAGAGCCCTTGTCATGAGCCATCTCGTAGCGATACATATAAAGGGATACCTCGGCAAACTTTCAGCCCTTTGCGGCTGCGTAATCGCCTCTACGGGCTCTGCCTGCGGTCTTGTATATCTTCGCGGAGGTAACTATGAGCAGATCTGTGCGGCAATCAAGAATATGATCGGAAACATCACCGGAATGGTCTGTGACGGAGCCAAGGTAGGCTGCGCGATGAAAGTTGCCTCAGGAGTTTCCAGCGCACTTCAGTCAGCCGTCCTCGCCCGCGAGGGAATATGCATTTCCGAGCACGACGGCATCATTGAGAAAGACATCGAGAAGACCATCAGGAATCTCGGCCGCATCGGCTCCGTCGGCATGCAGAACACCGACAATATGATCCTCGACATCATGGTCTGCAAATAGGCCTGACACCTATAAATTCCATAATATCCCGCCATACGCGCTCCTTGCCCACTTCATTGAGGACTTCGTGACGCATAGCGGGATATATTTTTATTGATATGCTCCGATATCCGGCCTCGTGCATTACGGCTGCTGCCTTGCCTATACCGGACGGACCGCCGGCACAGGAATCATCTTCCCCGGCCAGGAACAGCACCGGGAGATCCGGTCTTCTGACAAGCCATCCTTTGCAGGAATATGCCTGCTGCATCAGTCCCATGAGACAGCGCGAGCCATTGTATGTAAAACGGAAATTATGCTTCGGATCAGTGGAAAACACCTGTCTGGCTTCCTGGTCCGAGCATATCCAAGCGTTATCACCCTCAGCCGAGAAAGGACGGTTATACATGTCGGATGTAAGCTTCTGCGATACTGAAGGCCTTCTGTGTCCGAATCCAAGGCGGCACATCAGATCGGCCAAGGCATAACCCACCGGAACGGCTGGGCTATATCCGGGACTTCCGCAAAGGACTGCACCTTCCAGTCTGTCTGCATATTTCTTCATATATGCCCTCAATACCAGTGACCCCATACTGTGTCCCACCACAAACAGAGGAAGATCAGGATATTTTCTCTTTATATGATCAGACACCATCCTCATATCGTCCACCATTGCATACTGTCCGCCGTCGTACATATACCCAAGATCATCCTCATTTCTGATGCTGGCGCCATGACCTCTATGGTCGTTTGCGATACAGACCACTCCCCTTTCAGCCATATATTGCATAAACGGCAGGAAACGGTCCTTGCTCCCGCACATTCCGTGCGCAAGCTGCACAAGAGCTACAGGCGGGGAATCAGGAGACACCTCCACCACACTTATTCCAAGACCATCGTAATCCGATCTCAGTGTATAAAAAGAAACATCCATACAAGAAAATCCTCCTGTATGGATGTCCTATCAAAAAGTATGCTTTGACTAATTCAAGTCTTTGATTATATCGAGAGCATCCTTGCAAAGAGCAGTTATCGCGCTCCAGTCCTTTGCTGCAATCGCTTCCTTAGGGAAAAGGTTGCTGCCCATTCCAACACAGGTGACGCCTGCCTTGAACCATCCTTCAAGATTATCACGGGTAGGCTTGACGCCTCCTGTAACCATAAGCTGACTCCAAGGCATAGGAGCCTTCAGTCCCTTTACGAAAGCAGGTCCGAGAACGTCACCAGGGAACACCTTGCAAAGATCGCAGCCGAGCTCCTGAGCCTTTCCGACCTCAGAAACGGTGCCGCAGCCAGGGCAGTAAGGAACAAGACGACGGTTGCAGATAGGGGCGATCTCCGGATTGAAGAGAGGGCCTACCACGAAATTTGCTCCAAGCTGGAGATATAGAGCCGCAGTTGCAGGATCCACTACCGAACCGATACCCAGGATCATTCCCGGAAGTTCCTTGTTTGCATATTTTACGAGTTCTCCGAATACTTCGTGAGCGAAGTCACCGCGGTTGGTGAACTCGAATGCGCGGACGCCACCTTCGTAGCATGCCTTTACGACTGCTTTCGCTGTCTCAAGGTCTGAATGATAGAATACAGGAACCATTCCTGTCTCCTTCATTGCGGCTATAACCTGTTGTTTTGTATATTTTGCCATTTTTGATCTGATTTAGATTCCCGATATCCTATCGTGAAACACGGCCTGAACCGTCACCCTTCATAAGGTTCTCCACCTCAGCCACAGTCACCTGGTTGTAGTCACCATAGATGGTATGCTTGAGGCAGGATGCTGCAACAGCAAAGTTGAGAGCCTTCTGGTCATCCTCAGGATAAGAAATGAGACCATAAATGAGACCGCCCATGAACGAGTCGCCTCCACCTACGCGGTCAACGATATGAGTGATGTCATAACGCGGAGACTGATAGAGTGTACCGTTGCTGTAGAGAACACCTCCCCATGTATTGTGATTAGCGTTGATCGAGCCGCGGAGAGTGATGATGACCTTCTGTGCACGTGGGAACTTCGCCATAAGCTGAGTACATACGCTCTCGAACTCTGCAGCGTTCACCTCACCGTGGGTT
>JAEIGA010004577.1_pt1 | contig 21371 bp, 22 predicted proteins | sample 9270691 | NCBI WGS metagenome assembly JAEIGA01 (sample SAMN17057246, study PRJNA624740) | gut metagenome | biome: biome; isolation source: fecal sample | host: Bos grunniens | place: China: Xizang | collected 2019 | reverse complement strand
CTGGGATGTAAGCGTTCACCTCCTTTTGGTTTGTCAAGCGAACACGTGCTACCTTACGCATAGCAGAGTTTGGCTTCTTAGGAGTTGTTGTGTAAACGCGTACACAAACGCCACGACGCTGTGGGCATGCATCCAACGCTGGAGACTTGCTCTTGTCGATAAGTTCTGCTCTTCCTTTTCTAACTAATTGTTGAATTGTAGGCATTTTAACTTTTAATTTTGGTTAATAATTTTGTTAATTGTTTCTTTTATTTCTCACCCTTCGCAGCGCATAAATTCTCAATTATCATATGTGCTCGCACACACGCGCCGCGAAAAAGCATGCAAAGGTACTACTTTTTTCTGAATTAGGCAAATATTTCCCACTAAAAGTGACACTTTTCGGCTATTTTTCTCCATAAAAATTAAAATTGCTAAACCGACTTTACAAAAACATCAGACTCTTTGCACATAACCCTACAAATATACAATTACTTATGTAAGTTATCAACACAACAAAAAATCACACTCATTCAAGCTCTATTCTCCAAAAATTAAGCCTTTCTAACCACCTTCACACAAACCCGATATTTTGGCTCTCAACAAATTAGTTGATGATTTGAATTGCAGTAGTATATCTTTAGTGATTCTTTAGTTATTTATTAGTTATTTATTAGTTGTTCTTTAGTTATTTCTTAGTTATTTAGAAATCCATATCGAAAGATACGTATATTCTCCCCTCTATTTTCTCGAGCACATCAAGTATGATTTCACCGCTATATTTGCATAATAAGCAAAAAAGTAGTACCTTTGCACAATTTTTGTAGTACATATACTAGCTTATACACACTGCACAAGTAACAACAGACATTATGCGAACTAAAGATTTGATAGCAAAACGCGCTCGCCGCGAACAAAAACGCGCGCGTGAACAACGAAATATAGAGAAATGGCAAACTGAAAAAACACCAGAAAAAGAAGCATTCATACTGCCATCTACATCTTTCAACTCAAGTGTTTTATCTGAACTTAAACACCTACCCACGCATATCTCCAACGAAGAGATTATGCGTCGTCGCGACATGCGCCATACACTCACTTTTACCATTGATCCTACTGACGCTAAAGATTTCGATGACGCACTATCATTCAGCGTCTTAGCTACAGGTAACTATCAAATTGGAATCCACATTGCTGACGTCACACACTACGTTCAAGAAGACACCGCTATAGACAAAGAAGCATACCAACGAGGAACAAGCATCTACCTCGTAGACAAAGTCATCCCTATGCTTCCTGAACGCCTTTGCAATGAGATATGCAGCCTCCGTCCTAACGAAGAGAAGCTATGCATGTCCGTCATCCTCGAAATGGATGCTCAAGCCAACGTTATTAAGCATAAAATTTGCCGAACAGTAATATCTTCGGACTACCGACTAACCTACGAACTTGCACAAAGATACATAGATAACCAACAGGAGAATACTGCGCAAGAAAACAATAAAGATTTAGCCGAAGCATTGCATATATTAAATGGTTTAGCAAAACTATTACGAGCTAACCGATTCCGTCACGGAGCTATCAATTTTGAATCACCAGAAGTGCGATTCGAACTAAACGAAGCCAACGAACCTATCGCTATTCACTTCCATAAACCAATGGATAGCAACCACTTAATTGAAGAATTTATGCTACTCGCTAACCGTATCGTAGCTACTGAAATAGGAAAACCAAAAATCAAAAATGAAGAACAAAAAAGAGGCAAAGAAGAAGTAAAAGAAGCGAAGCCTTTTGTCTATCGTATCCACGATGTACCCGATCCTGAAAAACTTCAAAAATTAGGCAATTTTATTCGACAATTTGGTTTTCACTTGCGCACTTCTACTAAACGTAGCGTACAGAATAAACACATCAATTCCCTGTTGGATAGTTGCCAGGGTACCAATAGCCAAGCACTCATCGAGACCCTAACAATCCGCAGCATGGCAAAAGCAGAATATTCGACATCAAATATCGGTCACTACGGTTTGGCATTTCCTTACTATACACACTTTACCTCACCCATCCGCCGATATCCCGATATGATGGTACATCGCCTGTTATCGCGCTACTTATTACAGGCAAAAGCAACCTGCAGACACGACAACGAAACGCTTGAGGAAGCCTGTACACATTGTTCTGACATGGAGCAAGTTGCTCAGATGGCAGAGCGAGACTCCATCAAAGAGATGCAAGCACGATGGATGAGCAACCGCATAGGAGAAGAGTATGATGGTGTGATTAGTGGAGTTACTGAATTTGGATTATTCGTACAGCTCAAGGATACATTGACTGAAGGTCTTGTACCTATTCGCACTATCCAGCCACATGATTACATGCAGTACGATGAGCAAAACTTTAGCTTGATTGCAGCACGTAGCGGAAAAACATACACATTACTAGATAAAGTGCGCGTGCGCGTAACAAGAGTAGATGTAGAACACAAAAAGATAGATTTTGTGTTGGTTGAAGATTAAGCGTAGTGAAATAATCAATCAAACAACGTAGGTGCGTCTTTCTCAAATTGTTTCAGCACACTACGCATCACTATTTCTCGCACAAAACGAGAGCGGTTTTTTATACCATATCGCTCACAATAGCGAGTCAACGCACGCAACTCACTATCATTAAGCAAGATACCTACGTGATGAGTGCGAGCCTCTCGATGACGAGGTCGATTCAGTGACTTTATAGATGGCGTTTTCTTTGGACTCATATTTACCCTAAAATTGTATTCCTACTTTCAAACCTAAACTAACAATATTGCACCCTATATGGTTCGTATAAGCAATTTGATTGATTATTTCTACAATATCAATATGCGTTTGTTGCCATTGAGCTGTGAGAGCAACTAATAGACTATTAGTCTGATTGATGCGATACCACCATCCCACATCTACCCCAGCACACAATCCACCACCCCAGCGTTTATTCATCGCAAATGAATAACCAAACGACACACCCAACAATGGTCTGTGTCGCACAGTCGATTGCTGCGCGATCGGGCACTGCAACACAAATTGCAATGGTAGCCACGAATAGGTCGTCTCACCTACAAATACACCTCTATATCCCACACTACCACCAACAAACAACTGTTTTTCCAGCAACTCATTCACACCTACCATCAGATGCGTATCCATTGAGCCACCCCAACCCGAACGAGGAATATATGCAGCACCGCCTGCAACTGTAAAACGAACACCTATACATTGGTGAGAAACATCCTCCACACGCGCTTCATTCGCTTCTTCAGACGCTTCGCTTCGTATTGCTATCACTTCTGCCTTGGGATATTGATAACGCAAACCATCCTTTTTGCGAAGAATTACTACATCATCGTTATCAAGCAGTATTTCACCCCTAACCTGTTGACCTGAACGCAAAACAACCACTTCAGCTTGAGCTGAAGCTATACCAATGGCTAATAAAAACCACAAACAAAGTAGTTGTTTTACCGTATGCATATTGTGACCCCGCTGGGATTCAAACCCAGGACCTTCAGAACCGGAATCTGACGCTCTATTCAGCTAAGCTACAGGGCCCTCGTTAACGATAATTAATCGCGACGAGATAAAAACATAAAAATGTAGTACATAAGCGTGCCTAAAGACGCTAAAGCTGCTACTACATATGTATATGCCGCACTACGAAGAGCTGAAGACACCATTGGTGCCGTTTGACGGTCTGTAATTCCTGCCCTCTCCAACCATGCTAAAGCACGGGTGCTCGCATTAATCTCTACAGGCAAGGTGACAAACGAAAATAATGTTGTCAAAGCATAAAGAATAATACCAAATAGCATTAATTGTGGAAAGATCTCAATAAGTAATATACCACCCAGCAGTATCCATGTCACCCATTGCGAAGCAAAACTCACCACAGGCACCAATGCCGTACGCATTCTAAGCGGAGTATACGAAAAAGCGTGCTGCAAAGCATGAGCACATTCATGAGCGGCCACCGCTGCCGCTGCTACACTAGCTGAGTTATACACAGCCTCAGAGAGATTAACCGTCTTATTACGTGGATCATAATGATCTGTTAAATGTCCTGGGGTACAAATCACTTGCACATCCGTGATGCCATTGTCACGAAGCATCTTCTCAGCCACCTGACGACCTGTCAAGGGCAAAGCCACTTTGGCATACTCCTTAAAACGATAATTGAACAATGCACTCACACCCCAACTAAGCAGTGCAACAACAATAAATAATGCGTAATAACTCATAATAATCAAATAGTTAAAAGTTTATGTTATTTCTTGATTTTCCTTCGACAGACTTTACAATGCCCTACCATATACAATGAAAAATGATGAGGAACAAAATTCGACCACTTCTTATCGGCCAACATACGACTGATAGTAGAATCTTTTACCTTACTGATTCTACCGCAACGCTGACAAATGATTTGTACAGAAGATTCACTAGCATGAACCACCTCATATTGCGCAGCCCTTACACCAAACTCCTTATCCAATTTCTGTACCAAATTAGCATCTTCCAACAGGCTGAGTGTATTATAGACAGTGGCACGACTAATCGTCATCTCCGTAGCCAGCACGCTACGTAAATCATCTATAGTAAAACGCTGCAACTCACAAATTTTAGCCAAGATCGTATAGCGTTCTGGAGTATGACGCAACTGATGCTCATCTAAATATATAGTGAGTTGCTCCGCTGGAGTTAGTTGTATTTCTTCTTTCTTATGCGACATTAGATATCTTTGATATATGCGCGACGACGTTTATGGATCTTGTGTGGAAACATGGTCCAATGCCCTTGATTCTTAATATTCGTCTCCAAGATAGCAGTAGTCTCTACATGCTTAATACCATATTTCACAAAGTAAGGATGTTGATCGGCAATAATAACAGCGTTCAATCCTTTATCTTGATAGTCTGGACGCACTGCAATAATAAGCAAATCAAACGTATCCATCTGCTTAGCACGAAGTGCTTTGAGCATATGATACCAGCCAAATGGGAAAAGCCTACCATTACACTTACGCAAGGCCTTTGAAATGTCAGGCATACCTACACCTACACCCACTACCTCATCCTTCTCATTTACGACCACAGTCACAAAATCAAAGTTGAGCAATGGGAAATATGAATCACAGTAGTATTTCTTCTGGCGATCAGTCAGTGGCTGGAAATTATATAATTTCTGGTACGCCACATCAATAACATCCATATACTGCATCCCGTATTTCTTTACCAACTCCTTGCAACTCTTCACCTTATCCACTCGCACATGGGTACGTTCACGTACAATCTTATCCATACGAGCAAAGCGCTCTGGTAACTCTACTGCAGGATCTATTTGAAACTCAATCCAATCAGCTTCTTTGGTCAAACCATACGCTTCCATATGGCGAATATAGTACGGGTAATTATAGAGCGAAGCCATCGGAGCTAAATATTCAAAACCCTCAATAAGCAAACCTTGATGATCAAAGTCGGTCATACCTACAGGACCATTCAATTTGTCCATACCCTTAGACTTTCCCCAAGCTGATACCGCATCCAACAACGCAAAACTAACTTCTTGATCATCTATAAAATCCATCCAACCAAAACGTACTTTCTTCACGTTCCATTTCGCATTAGCGGCATGATTAATAATACCAGCTATACGACCCACAGGACGATTATCGCGATACGCCATAAAAAGAATATGCTCACACACTTCATGTGCGGGATTTATTTTGGCGTCAAAGACATTCATCTCATCGCTTATCAATTGTGGACAAAAATTCTCGTTGTCTTTATATAAATCATTGCCGAAGCAAACAAATTTTTTTAGCTCACAACGAGTCGCGATTTGCTTAATTTCTACTGCCATAATATTAAATTTTCAGATAATTCGCCGACAAAGGTACACATTTTCGGCGGAACTTGCAAATTAAATGATAAAAAAGATAAAATTATTTGCTTTTAGTGGATTTTATTGCAAAAAAATTGACCATTTGTTGATAGATTTATCTATCATATGATTGAAAAAGGCAAAAAAACTTGTGTAATTGCAAAAAAAGCAGTACCTTTGCAGCCGATTTTGAGAGTAAAGCATTGTAAGAACATTGAAAAAATGAATAAATTATCCGCTGTAGCCATATATTGTTCGGCATCAAATAAAGTCCGCACTTCCTACATGGAGGCTGCTCGACGCTTAGGAGAATTGTTTGCGCAAGCTGGAATTTGCATGATTTATGGCGACGGAGGTATCGGCTTAATGGCTGCCGCTGCTGACGGCGTTTTATCTGCAGGAGGCGAAGTACTAGGTGTTATACCACAATTTATGGTAGATGCAGGTTGGAATAACCCTCGTAGCACACGCACTATCGTTACTGAGACTATGCATGAGCGCAAGGCTACTATTTGCCGCGAAGCCAACGCTATGGTAGCACTTCCAGGAGGAATAGGCACATTCGAAGAGCTATTAGAATGCTTAACATGGAAGCAACTAGGCTTGCACACTAATCCTGTAGTAATACTCAATACAGACGGATACTATGACCGCCTATTATCTTGCCTTGACTATATGATAGAGGAGCAAATGATGCGCCCTATTCATCGAGATATGTACATCGTTGTATCTACACCAGAAGAAGTAATACCTGCACTTTTAGCAGCACCCGAGTGGGATGCCGCTACTCGTCGTTTGGCTGCCATTTAATGGTGATTATCAGATTATAGCATATTGTAGAGCATGAATAGTATTAACCACATAACATCATTCTACGCCTCACCATGGGTTGGTTGGGTAATGTTTGTTCTACTATTCGTAGCATTGCTTAATCCCCTATCACAAAATGTAGGAGGAATGCTGCAAGGTATATTTAGCCATTCTGAACGTACATATGCCGTACACGGACGTGATTGGACGAGTGAAATAGCATTACGTTTTTTTAGAATAGGTATCTTGGCTCTTACTATTTTGATATGGCTTTTACCACAAAATGCATGTTCATTGCTATCCTACCTAAAGACCTTTGGCATACTTATTGCCGTATACATAGTACAGACTTTGCTACTATATGGTGTCGGAAAGGTATTTATATCGTCCAAGCTCTTAGATGCTGCTATGGAGCAATACAATGGTATTCGCACTTTAACATGCGTATGGCTATTCCCAGTATTATTGCTTTTATTAAATATCACAACGCCTGTTGTACATCACATATTATGCGGTATTACACTAGGATTGTATTTACTGCTATTGTTTGGTAAAAGCATACAGTTGTTTTATGCTCACCCCTTGTCAATTATTTACATTTTACTATATATCGTTTACTTAGAAATTTTGCCATTGTTTGGCAGCGTTTTGATGGTGGAGCGTATTCTATGATTATGAAAAAAATTAATACACTTCTTATTTCTCAACCTCGCCCGTTGTCGGATCGAAATCCGTACGCGGATTTAGAGGCTAATTTTGGTGTGCAATGTGATTTTCAACAATTGATTCGCGTAGAAGGAGTAAATGTGCGCGAGTTTCGTGAACAGCACATCTATCTAGAAGAATACACAGCTGTAATTGTTAGTTCACGTTTAGGAATCGATCATTTCTTCCGACTTTGCGAAGAATCGCGCTTTTCTGTACCACAGAATATGCATTATTATTGTATATCAGAAGCTGTTGGTAACTATTTACAAAAGTACATACAATACCGTAAACGCAAGGTATTTACTGCAGAAAATAATCGTTTTGAGGATTTGCTACCAGCTATGCTTCGTCGTCCTAACGAAAAATACCTCATGGTCACTGCCGATGTACATAATGATGATGATATCAACATGTTCGCTGAACACAATATTGTAGTCAAGCCAGCTGTAATGTACCGTACTGTGGCATCAGAGTGGCCTCAAGACAAACCATTCAACTACGATATGGTGGTATTATTTACGCCATCGGGTGTTGCTGCGCTAAAAAAGAATTTCCCAGATTGGGAACAGGGCGACACTGTGATTGCTTGCTTTGGTGCTAACACATTAGCCGCTATCAAAGAGAATGGTTGGCATGCAGATATTCAAGCACCTACACCTGAATGTCCAAGTATTACTACTGCGATCAAAAAATATTTAGAGGCACAACAATCATAACCCTGTGAAACAGACATTCCCCAAGTCAGCCAAGTTGTGCGGTCAAACCAATATTGACCAGCTTTATGCGCATGGCAAACGCTTTGTAGCGTGGCCTTTACGCGTTACTTGGCTACCCACGGATGATGCTACACAAGTGTTAATATGGGCGCCAAAATCCCTATTCAAACATGCTGTAGATCGCAATCATTTGCGCCGGCTCATGCGTGAAGCATATCGATTGAACAACGATATTTTGAGCAATAGCGATACCCATTATCTCTTAGCTTTCAACTATATCGACAAAGAGCGTCAACCATATGCGCTCATTGAAAAAGCCATGCGCAAAGCGCTCAAGCGATTGGCAGGCGCAACCATTACTACCGAGAACGCTAGTCTATACAAAGATTGAGTTATGAGCATCAAAACGATTATTAGAAAACTTTTTCTCGTGCCTGTATACTTCTACAGGTATTGCATATCGCCGCTCACACCTCCCTCTTGTCGTTATACGCCTACATGTAGCCAATATATGGTAGAAGCCGTATTAAAATACGGAATTTTCAAAGGTGCTTGGCTTGGTATCAAACGTATCATGCGATGCCACCCTTGGGGCGGCAGTGGCTACGACCCCGTACCATAACCTTTAACCTTCAACTTAAAACTATCGACTTTCAACTCTCAACAATAAACTCTCAACAATGCGAATCGACATCCTTACAGCATGCCCCGAATTATTGGAATCACCTCTCAACCACTCCATTGTACAGCGCGCGAAAGACAAAGGATTAGCGGAGATTTATGTGCACAACTTGCGTGATTTCACATTGGATAAACACCGCAAGATAGACGACTACGCCTTTGGCTTTGGAGCCGGTATGGTCTTGCAGGTCGAGCCTATCGACCGCGCTATTGAGTACCTTACCAGCCAACGTCACTACGACGAGGTCATCTTCACCGCGCCTGACGGCGAACGTTTTACGCAAAAAGAAGCCAACACACTCTCACTCAAAGAAAATATCATCATTCTCTGCGGACATTACAAAGGTGTTGATCAACGCGTACGCGACCATCTCATCACCAAGGAATATACCATTGGCGACTTTGTTCTCACAGGCGGCGAGATACCCGCAGCATTAATGACGGATGCAATTGTGCGTCTCTTACCTGGTGCAATGGGCGACGAGACTAGTGCACTTAGCGATAGTTTTCAGGACGGACTGCTTGAACCTGGCGTCTACACCCGCCCCGCAGAATATAAGGGTTGGAAAGTACCTGAAATCTTGCTATCAGGTCATCAAGCGAAAATAGAAGACTGGTTATACGAGGAATCACTTCGTCACACCCGTGAACGCCGTCCAGACTTGCTCGAAGAGTGATATTCATGAAAAAAGACGCAAAAATTTGCATATATAGAAAAAAAGCAGTATCTTTGCGCCAAATTAGGAATAATATTATAACTTTAAATAAATACTAATTCTCAAGATTATGTCAAAAGTTACCGTAGTAGGCGCAGGCAACGTAGGTGCTACTTGCGCAAATGTGTTGGCAGTGAAGAAGGTTGCCAGCGAAGTCGTATTGATCGACATCAAAGAGGGCGTTGCTGAAGGCAAAGCCATGGATATCATGCAAACTGCTCAATTGTTGGGCTTTGACACTGTTGTAAAAGGTGTTACCAACGATTATAGCCAAACTGCAGGTTCTGATGTAGTAGTTATTACCTCTGGTCTGCCACGCAAACCCGGTATGACCCGCGAGGAGCTCATCGGTGTAAACGCAGGTATCGTTAAGAGCGTTGCTAACCAAATCCTCACATACTCTCCTAACGCTATCCTCGTTGTGGTTTCTAATCCTATGGATACAATGGCTTACCTTACATACAAAGCACTCGGTTTGCCACGCAACCGCGTCATTGGTATGGGTGGTGCATTGGATAGCAGCCGCTTCAAATATTTCTTGAGCCAAAAGCTCGGATGCAATGCTAACGAGGTAGAGGGCTTCGTAATCGGTGGCCACGGCGATACTACTATGATTCCTATGACCCGCTTTGCTACCTACAAGGGTATGCCAGTTAGCGAGTTGATCAGCGCAGAGGAGCTCGAGCAAGTAGCAAAAGACACCATGGTAGGTGGCGCTACATTGACCGGTTTGCTGGGTACCAGCGCATGGATGGCTCCAGGTGCAGCAGCTGCTGCTGTAGCTGATAGCATCATCAACGATCAAAAGAAGATGATCCCATGTTCTGCTTACCTCGAGGGCGAGTATGGCTACAACGATATCACCATCGGTGTTCCATGTATCATTGGTAAGAACGGTATCGAGAAGATTGTTGAGCTTCCTCTGAACGAAGCTGAGAAGGCACTCTTTGCTGCTAGCGAAGAGGCTGTAGCTAAGACTACTGCTGTTCTCAAAGAAATCGGCGTATTGTAAACAATGGCTGATTTATTTCAAAAGTGCCACCACGACCTTTTGGAAGAGGTAAAAAGCCGTGATATCTATCCATATTTCCACACACTGGAGTCCCGTCAGGCTCCAGTGGTGGAGATGGAAGGTAAGCGACGCATCATGCTGGGAAGCAATAATTACCTCGGTTTCACCGAAGATCCTATAGTGATCGAGGCTGGACACAAGGCGCTGGATAAGTATGGCACAGGTGTATCCGGTAGTCGTTTCCTAAACGGAACATTGGATTTGCACCTAGAACTAGAAGAGGCTTTAGCCCGTTTCACGGGATACGAAGCCGCTATGACATGTAGCACCGGATTCCAAACCAACCTAGCGATTATTTCCACCATCTGTGGTCGCAACGATTATATCCTCAACGACCGCGAAAACCACGCAAGTATCTACGATGCTTGCCGCTTGTCTAATGCTACTGTCTTGCGCTACAAGCACTCGGACATGGAAGATCTGGAGAAGAAACTCCAGCAAGTGCCTGAGCAAGCTGGCAAACTGATTGTGACGGACGGCGTCTTCTCTATGCGTGGCGACATCTGCCGTTTGCCCGAGATCGTGGCTTTGGCTGAGAAGTACGGAGCACGTGTGATGGTGGACGATGCACACGGTTTTGGTGTGCTAGGTCCTGGCGGTCGTGGTACAGCCGCACATTTTGGTTTGCAAGACAAGGTGGACATCACCATGCTCACTTTCTCCAAATCGCTAGCTAGCATTGGCGGCTGTATGTTGTCGAGCAAGAAGGTCTATGACTACGTGGCACACTCGTCGCGTCCGTTTATCTTCTCGGCATCCATCACGCCTTGCGGTGCTGCCACTGCCTTGGCAGCTTTGCAGCAACTAGAGAAAGACCCTGAGCGTCCTGAGCGCTTGATGCGAATAGCACAGTATTTCCGCACACAATTGCTCAATGCTGGTGTGAAACTTATCGAGGCTCCTACACCTATCGTGCCTATCTTCACATATAAGACCTTGGACACCTTGTGGTACGGCAAGGCATTGTTTGACGCGGGTGTATATGTCAATCCGGTGATTGCGCCTGCTTGTGTAGAGGGCGAGTGTCTATTGCGTACTACCCTGATGGCTACGCACACCGAGTCTGTGATTGACGAAGCGGTAGAAATCATCGCGCGTGTACTCCGACAGACGCCTCAGTATTAAGCTACTTATCAATCATCATTATGAAAACTCTTCTCATCACAGGTGGTTCGTCTGGTATCGGATTGGCGGCAGTGCAGCTCTTTGTGGCCAAGGGCTGGCAGGTTATTGAGCTCAGCCGCAGCGGACAGTCATCGCCATCGGTAGTGCATATCCCTTGCGATGTCACTAGCGAGCAGTCGGTACAGGCTGCCATTGCTGAGGCAATGAACCATACTAGCCACCTGGATGTGGTGATTAGCAATGCAGGATTTGGCATCTCCGGACCTATTGAGTTTACCGCTATGGAGGAAGCACAGAAGCAGTTTGATGTCAACCTGTTTGGCGCCATGCGATTGGTGAGGGCAGTACTGCCCATTCTGCGCCAGCAGCGTAGCGGGCGTATTCTCTTCACTTCTTCTGTCGCTGCCGACCTTAGCATACCTTACCAAAGTTTCTATAGTGCCAGCAAATCGGCACTCAACGCCATGGCACTAGCCTTAGCCAATGAGGTACGCACGTTTGGTATTCGCGTCAGTGTGCTGATGCCAGGCGATGTGGCTACTGGCTTCACGGACGCGCGCGAGAAAAGTATAAAAGGTGCGGAAGTGTACCTTGGTGCACAATCGGCCGTTGAAGCCATGGAGCGCGACGAGCGCGCGGGTATGACACCTATGCAAATGGCACGATGCTTATACCGCATGGCTACTACCAAATGCCCCAAACCTATCTACATTGGGGGATTTGTCTATAGCATCTTTTGTTTGCTCAATAGATTGCTGCCTAAGCGTCTGGTAAACTGGATTGTCGGAAAACTCTACTGCTGATACGCCTGAGTTTCTAGCTCGCGACACGAACGAATCAATCTAGCGCTTTGCGCATTGTATTGGCTCAGCAATTGCTCCAGATGGAGAATTGTGGGAGCCATTTTTTTTCGTGCCTCTTCGTCGGACTGACTATATTGCTCGCGCAGAGCGGCTAGTTGCTGTGTATCATGCTGTTGCTGCTTTTGCAGCGCAACCCACTCTTGATACTTCGTTTGCGCGCTAGTACTCTTGAATTCTTGCAGCGTAGTATAGACCACCGAGTCATTGAGAACAAAGAATATCTCATTCTCTGCCACCTCCTCTGTAGAAGCAATCAGCTGCGCACTATCTGCCTCTACTCGCTCTATGGGCTGTTGCGCGGGCACTACGCAGCGCAACTGCGCATATGCCACTAGCGAGTCGGACGACAGACCGCGCCAATAGCATTTTTGTACGGTAGGAACAAACGAATAGATGCGTACCCTGCCGCTAGCAGAGAAGCGGTCGGTAGCAAAATAGCCTACATTGCGATGTTCGTCTATCAACATCAGATAGTCGTTGGCAGGTGAATTGAAGGGCATACCTACGTTTTCGGGCGTAGTATATGAGTCCGTATAGGTATTGTAGCGCGTCACATAGATGTCATACCCGCCCAGTCCATTGGTATCACATGCCGCAAAATACAGCGTCACGCCATCATTCAGTATGTATGGATAGGCTTGCTTCTCAGCAAAATTCACATCCTCGGACAGCGTATCTGGCACCGACCATTGCCCCATCAGGCTATGGCTAGACACTAGTACTGTAGCGGAATCACGCTTTGTGCCCCACAAACGACGATCTTGACGCTGATTGGTATAGACGATTTGTCCTAGCGAATCGCAGGCCATTCTACCCACCTCCGCCGACAACGGACAATAAGCCAATATGCTATCTATTGTCGTCTCTACGGAATCTATAATTTCCACTTTCTCCACACGGCGCAAATAACGCTGCAATTTCTCAGCTTTACGTAGTTGGGTTTTTACATATTCTAAGCGTTCTGAGTCTGGTTTCAACGTCGCTAAGTACGCCTCATACGCGGTTATCGCTTCGTCCGCATAACCCAATTTCAGATAAATCTCGCCCAAATTAAAGTTCTTCAAGTCATAGCGATTGCCTGACTTCTCAAAATACGATATCGCTGTAGGATAATCACCCAATTCTTGCGCACACCGAGCATAGCGATATGCAAACAGTGATGACGATGGGTAACGACGCAACAACTTGCCATACTCCTGCTGGGCAGCAGCATAGTCACCGGCCTGAAACTTCTCGTTCGCAGCATACTCACTTTGAGCAAAAAAAGGAGCCGAACAGAGCAAAAATAATATGATTACGTAGAATTTTCGCATATTTTGCTGCAAAGATACAACTTTTTTTTGATATATGAAAAAAAAAATGTAATTTTGCACACTATGAAGCATATTCGAATAATTTCTCCTGCTAGTGCGATTGATTCGCAATGGATCAACCGCGCACAATCCCGTCTAGAGCAATGGGGATTTAGTGTGTCAGTATCTGAGCATGCCTATGGTAATATCGGTCGTTTCTCAGCCACCGACGAAGAACGCATTGCGGACATCAATGCCGCTTTTGCCGACCCTACTATTGACATTATCTTATGCAGTCGGGGCGGATATGGTTTGCAGCGCATCATTGATCGCATTGTCTTGCCACAGCGCCCAAAGGAGCAGTGGCCGTTGCTAGTGGGTTTTTCGGATATCACCGCTCTGCATAGTCTGCTGAGTCTGAATGGCGTGGTTTCGCTGCATGCAAATATGTGTAAGGATATATCGCTATTGCCAGACGATGACATCGCTTTACAAGCTGAGCGCAACTTTCTGCAATCGCTATCTATCCCTAGCACGCTCTCTTTCACTGCGCATCACCTCCCTACCAGCTACCACCCTTCGCCTCACCACGATACGGCAGTTTCTGGAGTAACCACATTGCTACACACTAATTCGCCGTTCAACCGCAGCGGAAAGGTTATGGGCAAACTTATCGGAGGTAATTTAAGTGTCTTATACGGATTGCAAGGCACACCCTATAGCCTAAATCACATTATTGAGCAATGCGCAGAACCGCCTATTCTTTTTATTGAAGATATTTGTGAGAACCACTACCATATTGATCGCATGCTAAACAACCTGCGCCTATGCGGCGTGTTTGATGCTATCGGCGGTTTGGTAGTAGGCCAGTTTACGGACTGTTCCGATGACCCATCTATGGGCTGTACGCTACAAGAGTCTATCCGTCAAGTGGTAGAGGACTATTCTTTCCCTGTGCTGTTCGACTATCCATCAGGACATATTGATTCCAACTATCCGTTGCTTCTCTCTGCGCAATACCAGTTGATCGTCTGATAAGATTTTGGAGCTCACGTACCACTCCAGACTCTCGTCTTTCAACTTTAGACTTTAAACGTTAGACTTTCAACATTAACCTTTCGACGCTCTATAGCGAAACGTCTTACTGAACACAGTTCATACAGAAATCTGCCCATTTCGTACATTTCTGTTTGTGATATTTGCGCATCAAACAAAAAAGTACTACTTTTGCAATCGAAATGAACACCCATCTTATCATATCTACTTCCAACGAACTGCTGCGTGTAGCGGCGGCACATATTATATATATATCGTCGGATGGCAACTATAGCAATTTGCTCATGTCGGGTGGTGAGATTCGTATGGTGACTTTTCAATTGGGGCAACTCGAGGAGATGATCAATAAGCAGTTGCCAGATATGCGAGGCATGTTTATTCGTATTGGTAGAAGTTTGATTATTAATATCAACCATATCTATCATATCAATGTAGCCCGCCAACAATTGCTTCTCAAGGATCGTGATAATACCTACACGCTCTCGGCGTCGAAGGAAGCTTTGAAATCGCTAAAAGAATTTATAGAAAAGAAATATGAAATTAAATAAGTACGACATACAGGATACCGAAATACGTGTCATAGGTGAATCCTCTTCTTCCCCAAAACGCAAGTTGGGATGGATTATCTTTGCTGGTATACTGGTAATAGGGATTATCACGAGCATAATTATCGTCTCTAGTATTAAATCGCAAGATTACGAGGAAGGCGTGTTCGAGAAATCCGCTCACCAATCGATCCCCCACCCTCTTCGCGGGTGGATTCAATCCATGGACAGCATCGCGGACATCTGTGTTTTGACAAAAGACACTACCGTCAATGATATCCCTATGCGCCTCTACGTACCGCTCAACATGACGCCTCGTCTTGAAGTCGGCTACCAATGTATCGACGATACAACTAACAATATGCTACTCTGGCAAGCTGCCGATGTTCGTGCTGATAATCAGAAAATTGTAGGTGCTTTTGTACTGCGTGGGAAACCTCTCAGTTGGGGTCTTAGCAAAAAAGGCTATTGTGGTATTATTGGCAATCAAGTCACCATTGGTGTGGCGGACAATTCGCCACTCTTCGAGCAGGCAACTGAAGTAGGAGGATACTTCTTTCGCCAATATCCATTGGTATCAGACGGCATCTTAGTGGAGAATGAACTCAAGAGCCAATCTACCCGTCGCGGTCTGTGTGAACTAGAAGGAAAAGTGGTCGTAGTTGAGACCTTTACTCCAGAGTCCTTGCACGATTTCTCTCAAGCATTGGTGGATATAGGTACAACCAACGCTATTTATCTTGTTGGCAGTTCGGCTATCGGTTGGCACCGAAATATAGATGGAATAGGCATAGCCTCGGGGCAATGGGAACCTCGTGTGTTTAAGAATGTAAGTTTCATCGTCTGGTCAAAATAATTATAGAAAACATTTTGAGATTTATGTTGAGTAGATTTTTGTGCGAAACGAAGGAGCAATGCGGGACATTGTGACTGAGCGACAAACGAAAAGATACCAACAAAAAATCAAAATACAAAGTACGAAATGGCGTGTGTGATATAAATTCATACACGCCAATTTTCATTTCGTACAAAACTCAAAATTCTTAATTCATAATTCATAATTATTTTCTACCTTTGCACTCGAATTCAAAATTCAAAAAACCGTTGTCATTAAACCATATAATCCATTCACAAACTAACTAAACTATTTTCTCTATGAAACTAACTTCTGTTTTTCAGTGGCTCAAGTCGCTATCCGTCAAATCTATTCTGCTCCTTGTTAGCGGATTGGTCATTCTCATTGCAACCATCGTTGCGCTCAGTGGTACTATCTCCTCGGCTTCCAAGAAAGTCGAAAAGCAACTCTATGGTGAGGAGATTGGCGATAACCATCTCCGCTACAAACATGGTTGCCATATCTACGATCCCGAAACGGGCAAGATCCTCGTAGATAGCATCGACTGGCTGCACATCAGCTACAGCGACACCATCGCCATTATCGCCAAGAACAACCGCCGTGCCTACATCAATCTCAATACGGCAGAGCTACTCACGCCACTCATCTACGAAAAAGCTTGGGAGTTCTCTTGCGACCGTGGCATCATGGTGAAGAGTGACACGATTTATATCTTCCGTCGCGATGGTTCTATTGTCAATACCAATGGTTTCAAGTATAAAAAGCAATACGAGATGCTTTACCACAACGATAAACTTGTCGTCAATGTGGACAATGATAAGGTTGGACTTATTGATACCGCTGCCCAATGGGTACTGCCTCCGCTATATAGCATGATTGAAAACGAATATCGACATCGCCTCTATAACACCCGCATCAATGAGGAATGTATTGTTTATAGCCACGATTTGGATACTATCCTTATAGGTAACTACAAGGCTATTGATGTTGATTGGTCGGAGGGATTGATTGCCACAGAACACAATGGTATTCAGCACCTTTTCTCCTACGAGGGCAAACTCATCTATGAGGTTATTTTCAAATCTATTGAGGAACTAGCATATAACACAGGCAGAAAAGATGCTCATGGCAATACCATTTGGGAGCAAACTAATTGCTACGTCTATGTGGATTACAACGATAAGAAAGGTCTAATGGACAAGCGTTATCGTGTACTTACTCCACCCCTTTTTCATGACATCAAAGCCCAGACCAAGCACACTTTCTTTGCTTCTTTTGGCGAGTGGTCCAATCGCTTCGGTACCCTCATTGACGAACATGGCAAACCTATCCGTTAATCCTCTGTCGCGGCAGGATGTTGATTGCCGCGAAATGTTGTTGATGTTGTCTTTAAATAAAAATTATCCTTGTCGTTAATTATGTTTCGAAATATCGGTAAGTACTTCACTAATCTTCTCTTGTATTTTTTCCTAAGTTCAATTGCTTTGGTTGTGCTTTTTAAGTTCGTTCCTGTGCCTTTCACCCCTTTGATGCTTATCCGTCAGGTGGAAGCGCGTCTTGAGGGACGCCATCTGAAGATACAACACGAGTGGGTACCACTTGCGGAAATCTCCCCTGAACTTATTGCTGCTGTAATCGACGAAGAAGATGCGCATTTCTATGAGCATAGTGGTTTTGATTGGGATGCTATTCAGTGTGCTCATCGCTACAACCAACGCATGGGGAAGAGTATTCGTGGTGGTAGTACAATCTCGCAGCAGACGGCTAAGAATATCTTCTGCACGCCCTCCCGCACATATGTGCGCAAGGCATTTGAGGCATATTTCACGATTTTGATAGAGTTTATCTGGGGCAAGGAACGCATCATGGAGGTGTATTTGAATAGCATTGAGATGGGTGATGGTATTTTCGGTGCCGAAGCGGCAGCGCAACACCACTACCGTATCTCCGCCTCCAGCTTGCACAGAGATCAAGCATATGATATTGCTAGCGGCCTTTGCAATCCTCGCCTATATTTATATAGTAAATAAAAATATTAATAATCTAATCATTATGAACAAACTTATTAGTTCTATTCTTTTTGCGTACTGTTGTATATGTCTTAGTTCATGCGTAGTATTATCCCATACATATGAAGATAATTCTTATATAAAATATGATGGTTTATTTTATGAGATCACTTGCGATGGTTCAACGGTTGAACTTGTCAAGAAGGGATATTGGATTTCCACATACGAGTTTGAAGAAGTTGTTGTACCCTCAACAATCACATACAATGGCAATAGTTATGCTGTTACCAGTATTGGTGAGGGTGCATTTTTTGGATGCAGTAATCTTAAAAAAATTGTCCTTCCGCCCAGTATCGAAAGCATTAAAGAAAATGCGTTTAATAGTTGCCACTCTCTCACGCAACTTACCATTCCTGAAGGAGTAACAACTATTGAAAGCTGTGCATTCCATAATTCTGGAATCATGGACAATCCCTCTTATCTCAAGGACGGCGCTATTTACATCGACAACTGCCTAATAAGGGTGCTTGACACCACACAAGGCGTATTTGCCATCAACGCGGACACCCGCCTCATAGCTGCAAGTGCATTTGCTGGATCTAAATCAATCAACTCCGTTACTATACCTAAAAACGTGCAGCATATTGGTGCATATATATTTGCTCAATGCACCGCATTAGAGTCGATTGTCGTGGAAGAAGGCAACCCTATATACAATAGCCAGAACAATTGCAATGCTATTATCGAGACTGCAAGCAACACATTGATTGCAGGTTGCAAGAATACTCTTATCCCAATAGATATTATTTCTATAGGTCCGTATGCATTTTTAGGATTAGATATTCAATCTATTACCATTCCTAATAACGTGATTCATATAGAAGAGGGAGCATTTGCGATATGTGAGTCACTCAGTCAGGTTACTATCTCAGAAGGAGTAGAGAACATCGGTAATTTTGCTTTTTATGGCTGTGAGTCGCTCACCCAAATAGACATACCTTCAAGTGTAACGATTATTGGAAAGGGTGCATTTGCGATGTCTAAAAAACTTCGGCATGTAAACATTTCAGAAGGGCTAGAAAGTATAGACAACTACGCCTTTGCTACATGTAAATCACTGCGTAAGATCTCATTGCCCAGAAGTGTGAGTAACATTGGAGATGAGGCATTCATAGAGTGTAGTTCACTTAGGATTATTAATGTTTCATGGGAACAATTAAGTAGTTTCCGATATATGATACATAAAGGCCACAAAATGCGCGCACCTAAAGAGGAAGAAGATGAAGATGATATATGGGAATAGCGAGTACGAAAGATGGAATTTGGAAATAGCGGTACATATTTAGGTCTATTCTTAAGATTTCTTTCCCTTGTACCTTCCTTGTCTTTCACTTGTCAAAGACCAAGGATGAACCAAGGAACCTCGAAGGAACTCCCAACGATAAAAAGTGCTTTTTTATTAATATTCCAATCTTTTTCTTCTCTTATACCTTGCCTTATTTCACCGAGAGACAACCGAGAGATGACCGAGAGAAGAACGACAGAACTTTTGCTGACTAAACCTGATTGCGTCCGAACAAGGTTGTCTTGATTCCTAAAAAAGTTGACTCCATTCCTAAAAGCGTTGCCTTATATTCCTCGCCTTTACACTTTACACCCTAAACCAGAAAAATCGCATCTAAAAGCGATTTTCTTGCACATCTCGAAAAAAAAGTGTAACTTTGCGGGCAGAAAAGAAAATGCACTAATAAGATGACTCGCTCAAAGTATCAAATTGAAGCGAACGAAAGTTCACGCTTTTTGTATGTATATACGAAATCATTTTAACAAACAATACATCTAAATAATTAACCAACGGAGTGTGCCGAAATTTGTTTAATAAAAAAAATCAATATCTATTATGAATGTATATTTTATTGATCCTTCCTATGTCAAACCAGAAGCATGGAAACCAATGCTTGAATACTTAAAGGTGAAGTATGTGTATAGTTTTATCCCCAGAGAACAACTATCTCCAATTCTGTATTCTCTTGTCAAGCATTCAATAACAGGAATGTATTCGAACCAAAATATTGAAAACTTTTCTAACATCTGCGTTTATTGGCTAAGAGCTTATTTTGAGACAAATATTCGATTAGTAAATACAGACTATCCAGACTTGAAATTACTAACAAATGATGTTTTAATGAAATACGGCTCTCAATCTCCATACAACAACATACGACATCTTGATTCTATAAATTGCTTAATTCTATTGAATCTTACATCGGATTATGGTGAGGATGGTAGTATCTTGCCGCCAGTGTGTTGTATAAATGAGTTCCAAGATCGAAATTTACCTTCGCATATTGCATCGTACTGCTTAAATATCCTTCGTAAAAAATACAAGCATAATCTATATACTATTCAAACAGCGTTTGTGCTATTTGATAAATATTTCAAACGAACTTATCGTTATGTTCATAAAACATACAACTGGGATAGATATACTATTTGCTTTAAGGATAAGAAAAAGTTCGAGTTGACCTCTGCGATAACACGAGCCGTCCACAAGGCATCCCCTGATGCATTTCCACCCATTTGTAAAGATGAAAAGCGCTTTTTTTCTCCAATAATCACTGAGGATGGTCAAAATGAGTATAGAATATTTATAGAAAAGGCGAAGAAAGCGGCTGAATATTATAGCAGTTGGAATGATGATGGTTCGTGGCAAGGAGAATCGTGGCAAGAAGAACTTGCAGATATGGTTCGCGGATTTTGGCAAGAATGTGGCGAAGCGGGTTCTAATTGTGAATCATGGCCAGGCTGGGAATAATAACATCCTTTGTTACTACAAAATAATTGTAAAACTATGGGACGCTATTACTACCCAGATGCGAAAGATGCTTTAAGCGCAAAAATACAATTTCTAAAAGAGCATCATTACAAAATTAACCATTGTTTCCAAAACCATTGGGGGACGGGTTATGTGCTATTCGACACCAAAGCAGAAGTCAATGAATGGTGGAAAGAACACACTGGACATTATTTCTAT
>JAEIGA010004576.1_pt1 | contig 21374 bp, 28 predicted proteins | sample 9270691 | NCBI WGS metagenome assembly JAEIGA01 (sample SAMN17057246, study PRJNA624740) | gut metagenome | biome: biome; isolation source: fecal sample | host: Bos grunniens | place: China: Xizang | collected 2019 | reverse complement strand
TATCATAAGTTTCTCCTGAAACCTTAATTTTTTTAATATTTTTTGACATAAAATTCACTCCTTTATATTTTATTCTATTATAGTATTAAATTTATTTAAATTAAAATAATAAATTTTGGCCTTATACTTCGTCAATTTCGTTCAGATCCGAGTTTAGAATCTAAATCGCCCATAGCAATTTTTTAATTAAAAAGATAGAAATGTAAGAAAAATATTTTTTACGTTGACTTTAATTATTTTTTTAGGTATAATAATAATATAAAAATATTTATAAAGGAGGTTTTTATATGAGCTTTGATAAAAATAGATATTATGATTATCAAAATGGAATTGCAATTTATGTAATAAAATATAAAAATATGGAATTTACTGGTATGGCAAATTGTCACCCAGATGATTTAGATATGGAAAGTGAAAGAGTTGGTTTAACAATTGCTGAACAAAGAGCAGAAATTAAATTAGCTTGTTTTATTAGAGATTTCGAAATTAAGCCTCAACTTAAAGCCTTATCTCATTTACAAAATAATATTAAAATGAGTAAAAATTATAATCCAAAATCTTATGAAACAAAAATGTTACATAGTCAGATTCAGGTTATTAAAAAAGAACTAGATGCAATTAACAATGAAATAGCTGACGGAAAAAAATTTTTAAAAGATTATATTAATGGAAAAGAAAAAATATATCAAAGACTTAGGGCCAAAAAACAATAATTCATAATTCTAATTTTGTATACTTATTAAGAGAATGTTTATTAAAAATATTTTATTAGATTAAGAGAGATTCATAGAATCTCTCTTTTTTAAATTAAAAATAAATAAAGAAGGTGAATAATATGGCAATTACAGAAACAGTAAAAGATAAAGCAATATGGAATTATTTTAAATCAAAAGGATTAAATGATTACGGAGTTGCTGGTTTGATGGGTAATTTATATGCTGAATCTGGACTTAAATCAAATAATCTACAAAATAGTTATGAAAAAAAATTAAAAATGACTGATATTGAATATACTTCTGCAGTAGATGCTGGAACTTATACCAATTTTGTAAATGATGGAGCTGGATATGGATTAGCTCAATGGACTTTTTGGACTTTAAAAAGAGATATGTTAAATTATTTTCAAAAAAGACATAAGTCTATAGGAGATTTAGAAACTCAAATGGAATTTTTAACATATCAATTATCTAATAACTATAAAGCAGTTTGGAATATTTTACAAACTGCGACAAGCGTTCTTGAAGCTTCTAATGCAGTATTATTAAAATTTGAACGTCCTGCTGATCAAAGTATCGCTGTTTAGAATAAAAGAGCTAGCTTTGGTTAGGTATATTATGATAAATATGCACATAGAACTGAAAATTCTGTTTCAATAACAAATAAAGGAGGAAATAATAAAATGAAATATTCTACATCTAATAAACCACTTGTGTGTATGTAGACTCAAAGTACTTGTTATAAAGGCACTTCTCCAATGACTGTCAAAGGAGTTTTATGGCATTCTACTGGAGTAAATAATCCAAATTTAAAAAGATATGTATAGCCAAGTGATAATGCTATAGATAAAGATGAATGGTTAAAATTATTGGGGGTTAATACAAATAAAAATGATTGGAATCATATTAGCCGTCAAGCTGGATTAAATTGCTGGATTGGAAAATTGGCAGATGGAACTATTACAACTATTCAAACTATGCCTTGGAATTATAAGCCATGGGGATGTGGCTCTGGAATAAAAGGTTCTTGTAATAATGGTTGGATTCAATTTGAAATTTGTGAAGATTCATTAACAGATAAAAACTATTTTGAAAAAGTATATAATGAAGCATGTGAAATCACTGCTTATTTATGTAATATTTATAATATTGATCCAAAAGGAACAGTAGATATTAATGGAATTAAAGTTCCCACTATTTTATGTCACGTAGATGCATATAATCTAGGATTAGGATCTAATAGTAGCGATGTATTACATTGGTTTTCTAAATTTGATAAAGATATGGATTCTGTGCGTAATGATGTTGCTGATTTGATGGGTAATAATACTATTCCAGAAGAAAAAGAAAATAAAGAAGAAAAAGTTGAAATATCTGATTCCACATCATCAAAAATTGAAATTGAATTTAAAATTGGAGATGAAGTAAAATTATTATCAGGTGCTACTTATGCTTCTGGAAAAGAAATTCCATCTTGGGTATTTAGAAGTAAATTATATGTAAGAGATATTAGAGGAAATAATGTTGTTATTTCAACTGCAAAAAATGGTGCTGTAACTGGAGTTGTTTCTCCGAATGATTTAACTTTATTTACTGCAACAACCCCATCAATTTCTAATTCTAATTTTACTCCATATTTAGTAAGAATTAATACTGAAGCTTTAAATGTTAGAGCTGGCGCTGGTACTTCTTATAGAGTGACAACTCAAGTAAAAAAAGGAAATGTCTTCACTATTGTTAGAGAAAAAAATGGATGGGGATAGTTAAAATCTGGAGCTGGATGGATTAGCTTAGATTATACTCAAAAAATTTAATATTAAAAAATAAATACATAAATTATAAAATTCATATAATGGAATTATAATTTTAAAATATATTATTAGTATATTGCATAATTGCGGCTAGTATGAAATTATCATATAGACAATCCGCAAATAAATATTTTACTTATAAAACTAATTCGATTCAAACTTCTACCAGTATACCTTATACTGTATGCATTACTATCAGCTCTCTCAATGTAAGGGTAGACACACGAATCAATTATAAAATTAATTCTGTCGTACACAAAAATAAAGCCTATACTATTATTGATGAGAAGTTTAGATAGAAAAGCTGTAGTTTAGTTTGAATTGAATTAGTTTTAAATATATAAAGAAGGTTTTAGTAATGAAAAATAAAAATGAAAACAAAGACTTAGAATTTTCTAAGCGATTATTAATGCAAGAATCATTATTAATTTGGATTGTTACTCTTTCTTTTCTTGCTCTAGCTTTTATTTGTATTTCAAACCAATATTTTGGTGAATTACCATGGTTAACCGCAATGGCAGCCTTCCCTTGGACTGCATATGGAGTGGGCCAAGGTTTTTACTATAGAAAAGCTGAAAAAGAAAATACTAAAGGCGGTATTAAATATGATACTGTAATAAAAGATTATTAGACCAATGATAATGAACCTACTATTTCAGAAACTGAATTTATAGAAAATGCTAAAGGATAAAAAAAAAGCCCTAACAAAGAAAATATATTTTATTTTCTTTGTTAGGGCTTTTTTTGTTTTTATTTACTTATTACAAAATTTTAGTTGATTTTTTAAAAAATCTTTGTTATAATATAAATATAAGAAAAATCTTAAGAAATTTGAAAGGAGAAAGATATGTCAGATTATGGCGTAAAAGATATAAAAACACTTGAAGGTATTGAAGCAATACGTCTTAGACCTGGAATGTATATTGGTTCAACTGGACCTGAAGGTGTTAAACACATTACTCTTGAAATTATATCTAATGCTGTTGATGAATATTTAAATGGACACTGTACAATTTGTAATATTCAAGTATATGAAAATGGAACAATTAGAATTCAAGATAATGGTAGAGGTGTTCCATTTGGAAAAGCTGAAGATGGTAGTGAAGTTCTTGTAAATGTTTATACTAAACTTCATACTGGTGCAAAATTTGACAGTAGCGGCAGAACTGGTTATAATACATCTGGTGGTATGAATGGTGTTGGCGCCAAGGCTACAAATGCTCTATCTTCCACTTTTGAAGTTGAATCAATCCGCAATGGTAAACATGCTATTGCAAGATTTGAAAAGGGAGAGCTAAAAGAATATAAAGAAGAATCTTTTGCAAAAGATCTTCATGGAACTACAATTAAATTTTTACCAGATGAGACTATATTTAAAGAAGGTATTCATCTTGAATATAATGCTTTAAAGAAACAAATTCAAGAATTAGCTTATCTATCTCCCGGTATGGCATTTAGCCTCAAATTTGAAGATAAAGAAGAAGAAATTATTACTTCTAAAAATGGTATTAAAGATTATATTGATGATTTAAACATTAATAAAAATAAATTAACTTCTGTATTTTACACAGAAAATATAGAAGATAAAATTGGTGTTAAAATTGCTATGCAGTATAATGATACTTATACTGATACTTATAAATTATATACTAACTCAATTCCAAATACTGCTGGAACTCATTTAACCGGTTTTAGAACAGCACTTACACAAACAATTAATGATTATGCAAAAGAAAATAAATTATTAAAAGAAAAAGATGCTAATATTACAGGAGAAGAATTAAAAGAAGGCTTAGTATTAGTATTATCTTTTATTATGCCAGACCCAGTATTTTCAGGTCAAACAAAAGAAGTTCTCTCCAGTAGTGAAGCAAGAACTGCAGTACAGAGATTAACATCTAAAGAAATTAGAATATGGCTTGATGCGAATCCAAAAGACGCAAAAGCGATCGTCGATAAGGCTCTTTTGGCACGCGCGGCTCGTGAAAAAGCAAAGAAGGCTAAAGAGACTGTTCGTAAAGTTGACACTAAACGTCGTGTCGTAATGCCAGATGTTCTCGCAGATGCAAGCTCTAAAGATAGATATGAATGTGAAGTATTTATTGTTGAAGGTAAATCTGCGGCTGGCTCTACAAAAGAAGCTCGTGACCGCAAGACGCAGGCAGTATTTCAGCTTCGTGGTAAACCTTTAAATGTTTTAAAATGCGATTTACATAAGGCCCTTCAGAATAAAGAAATTAGCGGCATGGTTGATGCTTTTGGTTTGGAAGTTAAAGATAATAAAATTATTGTTGATGAAACTAAATTAAGATATGGAAAGTTTATTATTACTGCAGATGCAGACGTTGACGGTTCTCATATTAGAGTTTTGTTCTTGACTTTCATTTGGAAGTTCTGCCCTGAGCTTCTTGAAAAGGGTTATGTATATGCAGCAGTGCCTCCACTTTATAAAGCTACTATGGGAACTAAAATTCAGTATTTGAAAGATGATGCTGCTCTTGAGGAATTCCGTAAGTCTACAACAAAGAAATTTGAATTGGGACGTATGAAAGGTCTTGGTGAAATGGATCCTGATGAAATGGCAGAGACAGTCATGAGTGCTGAGACTCGCACTTTAAAACAGATTACAATGGAAGATGCAGCCGCAGTAGCAAATATCTTCATGAGCCTAATGGGTGAATCTGTAACTCCTCGTAAAAAATTCATTGAGGATAACGCTTGGAGGGCAAATATTGATGTATAATACTAATAATTGTATTTCAATGGATAACCGTAGACAATATGATTATCTTCCAAAAGATGAAAATATTCAAGGTATAGTTGGCACATGGAAAGGATATGATATTCAAGTTGTGTCCCTCCAGCCAGGCGATGTACTTTTAGTTCATATTAGTGATGATTTAGATATAAATTCTTGTAAAAGTGTAATGGATACTTTACGAGAAACATTTCCAAATAATCAGTGTGTTTTATGCAATGAACATGTACTGAAAGGTATGACAATTTTACAAACTGGAGAAAATAAAAAAATTAATGATAAAGTTAATATTACAACCGATGTTAATATTGACGAATTATTTGAGAATATTATGAAAGGAAATTCAAATGATTTTCTATACTGATGGTTCCTGTATTGGGAACGGAAAGAAAGACGCAAAAGGTGGATATGGCATTGTTGGTATTAATGATGATGGCTTATTAAGCTTTGTCCGTGCTAAAAGAACAGATGGAACCACCAATAATAGAGAAGAATTGAAAGCTATTCTATATGTAATGTTGAATTATGGAGTTAAATGTGATGAGTGGGGTCAACCTCCAATCGTATATAGTGACTCTGCGTATTGTGTAAATACTTTCAACGAATGGATGTTTAATTGGGCAAGAAAAGGTTGGATTAAGAGTGATAAGCAAATACCTGAAAATCTTGATTTAATCCAAACATATTATGATTGGTATAAAGAAGGATATAGAATTGATTTGAAAAAAATCCAAGGTCATGCTGGTCATGAATGGAATGAACTAGCCGATCAGCTTGCTACTGGATACATTTCTCCAGAGGAGGCTATGAGAACTTATGGATAAAATACATTTTCTCATTATACAAGGAGTCCCAAAAGCTCAAAGGGAAAAATTTTTAAAATTTAAAGAGCCGTATGTAAGAGACAGTTGGCTTAGATATATTAAAAGAATGGAGGATAAAGCTAATGGGTGATATTTTAAAAACGCCTATTATAGGGGAAGTAGAACAAAGTTTCCTTGATTATAGTTTAAGTGTTATTACTGACAGAGCAATTCCATCTGCGGAAGATGGTTTAAAACCTGTTGCCAGACGTATTCTTTGGGATATGTTTGATAAAGGATATATGAATAATAAAAAATTTGTAAAATGTGCTCAACCAGTAGGAGATACAATGGGTCGTTTTCATCCTCATGGTGATAGCTCTATTTATGGTGCATTGGTTTGGTTAAGTCAGCCTTGGAATATGCGTTATCCGTTAATTGCATTTCATGGCAATAATGGTTCACGTGATGGTGACGAAGCTGCGGCTTATCGTTATACAGAATGTAAACTATCTAAGATGGGCGAAGAAATGCTTGCTGATATTAAGAAAAATACTGTTGATTGGCAGCTAGCATATACTGATGCAGAAGATGAACCTATCTATCTGCCTGGTCGTATTCCTAATTTAATTGTGAATGGCACTTCTGGAATTGCAGTTGCAATGGCTTGTAGTTTTGCACCTCATAATTTAAATGAAGTTATGGATGCGGCAATTCATGTAGTAAGTAATCCAGATTGTGATATTAAAGAAATTTTAAATTACATTATTGGACCTGACTTCCCCACTGGAGGATTAATTATTAATAAAGATGAATTACCTGCAGCTTACCTCACAGGTAAGGGCAGAGCAAGAATCAGAGGAGAATATATAATTGAATCTGATAAACGTGGCGATAGTATTGTATTTACATCCATTCCTTATAAAGTGTCTAAAGAAGATCTTGTAAAAGATATTGACAAACTTTGTGAAGAAGGTAAGTTAGAAGGTGTTGTTACTATCAGAGATGAGAGCAATAAAGATGGTGTTCGATTTGTTATTGAGTTAGCAAAAGGTGTTTCAACTGAACCAATTATTGCAAAATTGTTTAAATTGACTCGCTTAGAGGATACCTATAGTTTTAATCAAGTAGCTCTTGTTGATAAAAAACCTCAACTTTTAAATATTAAACAACTTTTGGAAATCTACATTGACCATCAGAAGGATGTACTATTGAGAAAAACTAAATTTGAAGCTGATAAAGTTGCTGCAAGAATTCATATTTTAGAAGGTTTATTAAAAGCTCTGGAAGATATTGATAATGTTATTGCATTGATTAAGGCTTCTGATTCTGCATCAGCTGCTAAAATTGCTTTAATGAACAAATATAATTTATCTGAGGTTCAGGCTAAAGCCATTTTAGATATGAAGTTAGCTAAACTCGCTAAATTAGAAAAAGTTGAAATTCAAAATGAAAAAGCTGAATTGGAACAAGAATTAGCTTGTTTAAATGCAATTATTGAAAATCCAATTCCAGAGTTAATTAAAGGTTTTAAAGAAATTAAAACAACTTATGGTGATACTCGCCGTTGTAAGATAACTCAAGTAGCTTCAACTAAAGAAGAAAAAGAAATTGAGTTTGTTGAGCCTGAGAAGTGCGTTGTTATTATGACTGAGGGTGGTCTTATTAAGAGAATCCCTGCAACTAGTTTCCGTACCCAGAAGCGCAATGGTAAGGGTGCAAAAACTCAAGACGATATTACTCATGCAGTAATTCGTACAAATACGATTGACTCTTTAATGGTATTTACTGATAAAGGTAAAATGTATCGTTTACTTGTAAATGATATTCCAGTAGGTACAAATGTAAGTAAGGGTCAGTCTATTAAATCCTTGATTAATATGGATATAGATGAACAGCCTGCTGTTATGTACTCTATTTATAGAGATACTGATGCCACTTATGTTCTTTTTGTAACTAAAAATGGATTAGTTAAGAAAACAACTCTGGATGAATATGTAAAAACTAAGAAAAAGACTGGTATCGCCGCAATCTCTATTAAAGATGATGATGAATTAGCCGCTGTATCTTTAGTTAAGGATGAACAGTTAATTATTGTAACTAAGAACGGTATGGCAATTAGATTTGATTCTAAGGAAGTTAGTGCTACTTCTAGAGCTACTTCTGGCGTAAAGGGTATCAACTTAGGTACTGATGATGAAGTAGTTGCCGCAATTCCTGTTCGTAATGCAGATGATAAACTTGCTATTTTTGTATCTGGCGGTATGGCTAAGAAGTTTAACTTGTCCGAACTGCCTGTTCAGAAGAGGGCTGGCAAAGGATTGATGTGTTACAAACCTACTGATTCTACTGGTAAGGTGGCTGCGGCAACCTTGGTAGAAGATGGAGATTGTGTATTGATTTTGGGTGATAAAAGTAGTATCTGTATTGAAGCTACTGAAATTCCTGAATTGGGTAGAGCATCAATCGGTAATCTGGTTATTAAAAATAGTAAAATCTTATCAGTAAGTAAAGTATAAGAGGTATTATAAATGAGACCATATCCTATGTATCGTAATCTCGTCTTAAGTGACGAGATTACGTCCGGGTCCATCAAACCCATTATTGATAAAATTATGGATATTAACTATGATGATGATTTGAAATCTCAAGATTTTTGTGATTGGAAGAGAAAACCAATTTATTTATTTATTAATACCAATGGTGGTAATGTTTATGATGCATTAGCTTTAATTGATATTATTCAACATAGTAAAACTCCTATTTATACAGTAGCTCTTGGTTGGTGTATGAGTGCTGGATTATGGATTTTTACTGCTGGGGCAAAAAGAATTGTTGGACAAAATGCTACTCTTATGTTTCATGATGTACAAACTTGGATTGCCGATAAAACAGTTGGTATTAAACAAGAGTTATGTGAAGCTCAAAGATTAAGTCAAAAATATTGTGATGCTATTACAAGAGTATCTACTATTACTCAGGCAGAATTGCAACACTATATTGATACTAAAGGAGAATGGTATATTCCCGCGGAGGAGGCTTTAAAGAGAGCGTTGGCTGAAGAATATTATCAATAAATTTAACTAACTAGTATTAAGTAGTTGACAAAATAAAAAAAATTTTCTATAATATATATGTAATTAAGGAGAATAAAAATGGATAGTATCTATGATAAAATTAGATTTCTTGTAAGATACTTAAATGAATGTACAAAAGCATATGATGAAGGTAATCCTAAAATTACAGACGAAGAATGGGATAATAAATATTTTGAATTACAAGAATTAGAAAAAGAAACAGGATTAATTCTATCTAATTCTCCTACTCAATCTATATCTTATGAAGTTGTAAATACTTTATCAAAAGTTGAACATAATCATAAAATGTTATCCCTTGAAAAAACCAAATCACCTGATGAAGTATCTTCTTTTATTGGAAGTAAAAACTTCCTTGCAATGTGTAAAATGGATGGTTTAACTTGTTCATTAACATATCGCAATGGTGAATTAGTTTCTGCTGAGACTCGAGGCAATGGTCTTATTGGCGAAGATATTTTACATAATGCAAAAACTCTTCCATCAATTCCATTAAAAATTCCTTATACAAATGAATTAACAATTGATGGCGAAATCATTTGCACTTATACTGATTTTAATAAATTTAGTAATGAGTATAAGAATCCTCGTAACTTTGCTGCAGGTAGTATTCGTCTTTTAGACTCCAAAGAATGTGCGACACGAAAACTGACATTTGTTGCATGGGATATTATTACTCCTATGTATTTTGATGATGGTATTGAATACCGTTTTGATCAAAAATTAAACTATTTAATTCCTTTTGGATTTACAGTAGTTCCTTATATTGCACAAAATGGAAATTTTGTTTCAAATTATGAAACTTTAATTGAAGAAATTCAAACAACTGCAAAGTCAAAAGGTTATCCAATTGATGGCGTTGTTTTTAAATTCAATGATTGTGCATATAGTCGTTCTCTTGGAGAAACAACACATCATTTCAAAAATGCGCTGGCATATAAGTTTTACGATGAAACTTATCCAACATATTTATTAGATATTGAATGGACTATGGGAAGAACCGGTGTTCTAACACCAGTAGCTGTCTTTGAGCCTATTGATATAGATGGTTCAACTGTAGAGAGGGCAAGCTTACACAATATTAAAATTATGGAAGAACTGCTTGGAGATCCGTTTGAGGGACAAAAAATTGAAGTTTTTAAAGCTAATATGATTATTCCTCAAATTTATTCCGCAGAAAAAATGAGCGAAGATTTCTTACATTATCCAGAAGTCCCGTTTATTGATATTCCAGAAGTGTGTCCTGTGTGTGGAGGTCAGGTGATTCAACGGATTAATGTTGATTCAACCTTCCTAGTATGTACCAATCCAAGTTGTGAAGGTAAATTAATCAATCGTCTTGATCATTTTTGTGGTAAAAAGGGTCTTGATATGAAGGGTATTTCAAAGGCAACTTTGGAAAAATTAATTGACTGGGGTTGGGTCGAAGACTTTACTAGCATTTTTGAACTTTCTACTCATAAAGATGAATGGATTAAGAAACCTGGATTTGGTGTCAAATCTGTCGAGAAGGCTCTTAGTGCCATTAATACTGGAGCAAACTGTGAGCTTTATCAGTTTATTGCGGCCCTCGGTATTCCGTTAATTGGTTCAACGGCATCTAAAGAATTGACAAAACGTTTTAAGACCTGGGAAGAGTTTATCGAAGCAGTAGAGAGTGGTTTCGCTTTTTACACTTTACCTAATTTTGGCAGTGAAATGCATAATAGTATCATAAATTTTAATTATGCCGAAGCACGCCTACTTGCAGATCATTATATTAATTTTAATGTATCTGAAGTTACTTCTACACCAAATGGTGAGAGTTTAATTGGAAAAACTTTTGTAATTACCGGAAAACTTACTCATTTTAAAAATCGTGATGAAATCAAAGCACGAATTGAATCTCTTGGTGGAAAAGTAACTGGTTCAGTGTCTAAAAATACGCATTATCTTATTAATAATGATATTAATTCTACTTCTTCCAAAAATATGACAGCGAAGTCATTTGGAATTCCAATTTTATCAGAATCAGAATTTATTCAAACTTTTGGAATTATTAGTTGACAAAAGAAAAAAAATTTTGTATAATAAAAAATGTAAAGATTAAGGATGAAAATTTTATAATGAATAAAAAAGAAATGAAATGTTTAGCACAAAAAATTGCAAAACAAGAAAAAATTTTTCAAACAAGTGAAGATCCTGCTGAAAGATATCAGGCTCAAAAAGAAATTACAAAGTTAGCATCTCGTATTACCAGCATTGTTGATATGATGGCTATAGATGAAATGTTACAAAAAATTTTAGAAAATAATTAAAATTTTTTGACATTCTTAAAATTTTTTGATATAATATTTACATAAGCTAAGATAGCTTAAATAATACATTAATAAAAAATTTTTTAAAAGAAAAAAGGAGATTACTATTATGGCTATGAAAGAAAATTCTAAGAAAGTTCTTAACTATTTAAAGGAAATTAATGGTGAAAGCGTAACTGCTGCTGACGTTGCAGCTGCTCTCGGTTTAGAGAAGAGATCTGTTGATGGTATTTTTACTTCCGCTATTCAGCGTAAAGGTTTGGGTGTTCGTACCCCTGCTGAAATCGAACTTGAAGATGGTACTCACAAGCAGGTTAAGTTCTTAAGCTTAACTCCAGCTGGTATGGCTTTTGACCCTGATGCAACTGAAGAAGCTGCTGAGTAATTTTGATATATATAAAGGGGTAAGATATTAATCTTACCCCTATTTTTCTCTAATATGGAATTATTGATTATATTAATAACAATTCTCTTTAGTGCTAGTTTTACTTATTTAATTTTACGACCTCATATGAGAACAACACAAGAGTTAAATTGGCAGATTATTAAAGAGAATGAAGAAAATGAAAAATAGAATAAAATTCTATCTGAAACTAAAAAATGGATAGAAACAGAAACACAAAAATTAGAAGCTGAAGCTGAAATGCTATTAGCATAGAAAAATTCAGCAATTGAATAGATTTCTACTTTAAATAATAGTATTGTTACCATAGAAAAATAGGCACAAGAAGCTGCTGATTTATTTTATTAGACTAAAATGTAGACAGCAACAGAAAATCTTGAAAAGGCTTTAGAAATTGAAGCTTAGAAATATCAAGAAAATATTAAAAGCTTCGAAAATTAGTATCAAGAAACTGTGTCTTTATTAATGGAACAATATAAATCTCTTGAAGGAAATGTCGCTCTTATGCGCTCAGCCAATGATGCTGCAATAGCAGCTGCTAAAAGAGCAGAAGAAATGAAAGATTAGTAGAATTATTATCGCATTTAGTTATCTACTGCTGATATTCATGAAATTGAACTTTTAAGATAGGTAGAACCTTATTTGCGAGATAAAGAACCTTTGAATAAAGTTATTTGGAAATGCTATTATGAAAAACCTACAACTGATTTACTTGGTCGTGTAATTGGTTCTGGTGTTCATACTGGTATTTATAAAATCACAGAAATTGAATCTGGAAAATGCTATGTTGGATAGGCAGCAAATATAGCTGATCGTTGGAAATAGCATATTAAACGCGGTGTAGGAGCTGATGCACCAACACGCAATAAACTTTATCCTGCAATGATTGCAATAGGTCCTGAAAATTTCACATTTGAAGTTATTGAAGAATGTGATCGTTCACTTTTGGATGTGCGAGAGGATTACTGGCAAGAATATTTTAAAGCAAAAGAATTTGGATATAGTATTAAGTAAAAGGAGTTAATTTATATGTATCGTATTATTGATGGTCGCGGTAGCGGCAAAACAAGCAGATTGATGCTTTTGGCAAAGGAAACTAATTCCGCAATTGCCTGCATGAATCCACATGCCATGAGAGCAAAGGCATATGCCTATGGCATTACTGGTATTAATTTTATCAGTTATAGTGAACTCTTTAATGGCGAGTACGAAGGTGATGTAATGATTGATGAAATGGAAACATTCGTTCAACAGTACATTGATTGTAAATTAACTGGTTATAGTTTATCTAATGAGGATTGATGATATGACTAGAGCAGATAAGTATATGTATAATATGATTCTTGATATCGTTGATAATGGATATAAGGATATTAATCCCCGTCCGCATTATGCAGATGGGACACCCGCACATACTATCTCTGTAAATCACACCTACCGCACCTATAACTTAGCGGAAGGCGACTTCCCAATTTGCACTTTGAGACCTCAAGCTTGGAAGACTGGTATTAGAGAAATTTTTACTATTTACCAAAAGCCAACTAACAACATCAAAGAAATGCATGAGCGTGGAGTTACTTGGTGGGATGAATGGGATATTGGAGACGGCACTATTGGACAGCGCTATGGCGCAACAGTAGACCGTTATGATTTAATTAATAATTTAATTAAAGATATTCAAAATGACCCTTATGGTCGTAGAAAAATTGTTTCTCTTTGGCAAGAAACTGACCTTCATGAAACAGCTGGACTTGCTCCTTGTGCTTTCCTTACTATTTGGAATGTTCGTGGAGAATATCTAGATATGATGATGGTTCAGAGAAGTGGAGATATGCTCACTGCTTCTGGTCCAGGAGGAATTAATGAAATTCAATATGCCGCACTACTAATGATGATTGCGCGTCATACTGGTTACAAACCCGGCGTCTTTACTCATGTCGTCGCTAATGAACAGATTTATGACAGACATGTTGATGTTGCTGAGGAAATGCTTCGTCGTTATAAAGAAAAATTACAAGAAGAATCTGATGAAACTCTTGTTCTAAATCATATGGACACTCGTCCTATGTTACTTCTTAATGACAATAAAACGGATTTTTATGATATGACTATTGAAGATTTCTTTATGGTTAACTATAATCCTATAAAACCTCAGCTAAAACTAGAATTGGGTATTTAAAATGATTTCTGCAATTGTTGCTGTTGATAATAACTGGGGAATTGGATATAATGGAGATTTGTTAGAGTATGTACCAGACGATTTGAAGCATTTCAAAGCGCTTACTACTGGCCATGTTGTAGTAATGGGTACCAATACCTGGAATTCTCTCCCCAAAAAGCCTTTAGCAAATAGAAGTAATATTATTATTTCAAGTGCGCAAAGGTTAATTATGTGTCAGAATACTCTTCGCCTTCATATGGAAGATGTTATTGAGTATTTTAAATACACAAAAGATGAAGTCTTCATCATTGGTGGAGGCTCTATCTACAAACAACTCTTACCTTTTTGTGACCGAGTGTATGTAACAAAGATTTACAAAGACCACGAAAATGTTGACACTTTTTTCCCGAATCTAGATGAATCGAATGAATGGGCGCCAGCCATGAGTAGTTCATTGCTAACACACAATGATTTAACTTATCAATTCTGGGAATATGACAGAATTAGTTGATTTTTTAAAATAAATTTGTTATAATATATATGTAAGGTAAATAAAAAGAAAGTGAGTTTATAAAAAAATGAGTAAAAAGCAAGAATTTATTAAATATGTAAATGAGTTAATTACTGCATCACCAAATATCCAGCCAAACGAAGATGCTAGTTTATATTGGTCAGCCTTTTGCGGTCTCGATGAAAATGGAGAAAAACCTCTTTTCACTGATAATGGAAAGTTAATTTTAAAATTTTTACAAGATAATGTAGAAACTCCAATGTGGAAAGCTAGAGATATTGCAGAAGGATTGTTCATTAGTTCAAGAGCTGTTTCTGGGGCTATGAGAAAATTAGTATCTGATGGTTTTGTTGAAAAAGTTGGACAGGATCCAGTTATTTACTCTATCACTGAAATTGGAAAGAATATTGTTATTGAATAAGGAGAATAATTAAACTATGAAAAAGACTATGATTAATCAAACTCACATCGAAGGAGTATTATATGAACATGCATTAGAAGTAAAAGTTTCTGGTGATACATCAAAAAATCCTGGTACTCCTTTTATTACTGGTACTATTAGTATTGCCACTGATGATGCTATGACCAATATTGTTCCAGTTCACTTCACTTACGTGACTGCAACTTTTAGTTCTGGAAAAACAAATGATACTTATACAACTCTTGAAAATATTGTAAATGGTACATTTGGTACATATATGAAAGATGGTGCTGAAAAAGCTGTTAAACTTCGTATTGATTCAGCACTTGGTTTAAATGAATTTTATACTGAACGTAATGGCAAGGAAGAACTCGTATCTTCTAAAAGAAACGAAGGTGGATTTGTTCATAAAGTTGATACTTTAGATGAAGATGAAAAAGTTCGTAATACCTTTAAAGCAGATATGATTATTACAAATGTATCTCATATTGATGCAGATGAAGAAAGAAATATCTCTGAAAAAGCTATTATTAAAGGTGCTATTTTTGATTTTAGAAAATCTTTACTTCCAATAGAGTTTAGTGCTACAAATCCTAACGCAATGAGATATTTTGAAAGTCTTGATGCTTCTCAGAAAAATCCTGTATTCACTTGCGTATGGGGACGTCAGGTTTCTGAAGTTGTTGTTCGTCAAATTGTAACTGAATCTGCGTTTGGAGAAGATGAAGTTCGTGAAGTTAAAAATACTCGTCGTGATTTTGTAATTACTGGTGCAGCAAAAGAACCTTATTTATGGGATGATGAAAGTTCTATTACTGTTGCTGAATTAAATGAAGCTATCCAGAAACGTGAAGTTGATTTAGCAGCTATGAAGAAACGTCAGGATGAGTATAAGGCATCTCGCAATGCAGTTGCAACAGCTCCAGCTCAGGGTGGATTTAATTTCTAATTTAACCTAAGGAGGACATAAACATGGCAATTGATCTTTTATCTTTACAACCACATAAAGTTTCTAGAGATTTAAGTGGTTATATTACATATATTTATGGTGCTCCTAAGTGCGGCAAGACTACTCTTGCCGCCCAAATGGAAAAGCCTCTTTTATTAGCTTTTGAGCCTGGTTATCATGCTTTACCAGGTGTAATGGCGCAAGATATTACATCTTGGGCAGAAATGAAACAAGTTTATCGTCAGCTTAAATCGCCTGAAGTACAGAATATGTTTAGATCTATTATTGTTGATACTATTGATATTGCAGCTGATAGATGCAAAAAATATATTTGTAATCAAAATGGCATTGAAGATCTTGGTGACCTTGGATATGGTAAAGGATGGACTAAGTTCAAAGAAGAATTTAATGAAGTATTCCGTGGATTAACTCAACTTGGTTATGCGGTATTTTTTATTGGACATGATAAACCAGAAATGATTGATAATCCAGACGGAACTAAAACTCAAAGAATTCGTCCTACTTTAAGCAATTCTACAAAAACTGTTATTGCTGGTATGGCAGATATTTATGGTTATGCTCATCAAAAAGCTGCTGGAGAAATGTCTGTTTTAACTTTGCGAGATGGATCAGGCTTAATTGAATGCGGTTGTCGTTTTAAACATATGCCTACTGAAATTGTTATGAGTTATAAAAATTTAGTTGACGCTTTAAATCATGCTATTGATGAAGAAGCTGCAGAAAATAATAATATGTTTGTCACAACTGAACGTATTGTTGTTCCTACTGGTGTAACTTATGATTATGATGCTTTAATGTTAGAATTCCAAAATTTAGTTGGTACTTTAATGAGTAAGGGCACCACTAATGGACCTAAAATTACTGCAATTGTTGAAAAGTATTTAGGAAAAGGTAAAAAGGTTGGCGATACTACTCCTGAACAAGCTGAATTTGTTAGCTTAATTGTAGCTGATATTAAATCTGACCTTATGTAAGAATTTGTATCAGGTCGGGGCGTTCCGCTCCGACTTGATTTTTTTTATATTTTTTAGTATAATATATGTATAAGAAATAAGAAAGGAGCATCATAGTGGCACATTTTGTTATTTGTCCATATTGTAAAATAAGGTTCGATAGAGATAAAGAAGAATATGTAGTTATAAGTGCGCGCAGATATGCTCACGCCGCATGTATGCTTCGTGAAGCTGAAAAAGATCCTAATTATGTAAAAAAAGAAATTATTGATCCAACAGATAATGTAATTTGTGCTTTTTGTAAAAAACCATTATCAAAAAAAGATTCTAATTGTATTATGATTGGTAATGGTAAGTATGTTCATAAAGAATGTCAAGTTCTTGAGGAAAAGCGAGAAAAAACAGACAGGGAAAAATTAGAAGAATACATTAAAAATTTATTTGAAATTTCTTATATCGATCCAAGAGTAAAAGCACAAATTAAAAAATATATTGAAGAATATAATTATACATATTCAGGTATTCAAAAAGCTTTACAATATCATTATGAAATAAAAGGTGGAGACAAGTCAAAAGCAAATGGTGGTATTGGTATTGTTCCATATGTATATCAGAATGCTTATGAATATCATTACAATTTGTGGCTTGCTCAACAAAAAAATAAGGATGTTAAAATTGAACTATATGAGCCTAAAATTAAAGAAATTGTAATTCCTAGGCCTCAACGAAAAATTAAAAAACGTTCATTATTTACATTTTTAGATAATGAGGAGGAATAAATAATGGCGTCAAAATATATTGACACAGCAAGTATTATGCAAGTAATTGGTTGTGTATTTAACAATCCTCAGCTTTTGGATTTTACTGATAGATATACAATTGTTGATGAAGATTTTTCAGATCCTTTTCATAAAATTGTCTTTGGTGCAATTTATAAAATTTATGAATTGGGTGCAAATAAAATTACATTGGAAAGTATATCTGATTTTTTATCTTCAAGACCAAAAAGTGATGTAATATATAAGCAGGGTAAAGGCGAAGAATGGTTATTAAAAGTTTCGGATAATGCCATACCTTCTACTTTTGATTATTATTATGGAAGATTAAAAAAGTTTTCACTTTTACGAGCATATGATAATTGCGGAATTGATATTACAGATATTTATGATGCAGATAATATTTTAGATACTAAAAAGAAACAGCTCCAAGAGGAACAACTTGATAATTCAACTTTGGAGCAAATAGCAGATAAAGTTGATGCAAAAATTGATAATATAAGACTTCAATATGTTGATGACTCATTTGGCGAAGCACAGCAAGCAGGTGATGGAATTTTTGATTTAATTCAAAAATTTAAAGACCATCCAGAAGTTGGTGTACCATTATATGGACCATTAATTAATACAGTTACTCGTGGCGCAAGATTGAAAAAATTTTATCTTCGTTCTGCGGCCACTGGTATCGGTAAAACTCGTTCAATGATTGCGGATTGTTGTTATATTGGGTGTCATAAAATTTATGATGAAACATTTGGTTGGATTGGTAGCGGACCAGCTGAACCGGTTCTTTTTATTACAACTGAGCAGGAATTAGAAGAGATTCAAACAATGATGTTAGCATTTTTATCTAATGTTAATGAAGAACATATTCTTAATGGTGAATATGAGGGCGATGAAGAAGAGCGAGTTCTCCAGGCTGCAAAACTTTTAAAAGAAAGTCCTATTTATGTAGAAGAACTTCCAGACTTTTCATTAAAAGATGTTGAAGATAAAATTAAGAAAAATATTCGTGATCACGATGTTAAATATGTATTTCATGATTATATTCATACAAGTTTAAAAATTTTAGAAGAAATTACGCGTCGTTCTGGTGGAATTAAATTAAGAGAAGATAATATCTTATTTATGCTTTCTACTCGATTAAAAGATATTTGTAATCAGTATGGTGTATTTATTATGTCAGCGACTCAGTTGAATGGTGATTACCAAGAATCTAAAACCCCAGACCAAAATTTGTTGCGTGGCGCAAAAGCTATCGCAGATAAAATTGACTATGGTGCTATTCTTCTTTCTGTGAAAGATGATGATTTAGTAGCACTAGAAAATATCTTATCTTCCAATATTTTTGAAAGACCCACAATTAAAATGTCAATTTATAAAAATAGACGAGGTAGATATAAAGGTGTAATTTTATGGTGTAAAGCAGATTTAGGTTGTTGTCGAATTAAACCAATGTTCTGCACTACATATGATTATGAAATGGTTAGCATTGATGATGTGCGAATCCGCATTGATGAGGAGAGCGCATTTGAATGCGAGGACTAAGAAGAAAATTAAATTTGTTAGAAGATTCTGATTTTGGAATTATAAATAAAAAGGAGATAATAGAAATGGCAGATTTTAATGAAATCAAAAAAAATATTAAGGGAAAAAGAAATAATAAAAAAAATAATAAAGCTAAAGTTTCTGTTAAAAAAAGAGAGTATTATGTAACTGCTCCTGAGATGTGTATTGAAACAATCGAATATAAGATGGGTAAAGAAATGGCTGAAGATATTATCAGAGATGATAAAACAAAGAGACCAGTTCAGGAGATTCTTTGCGAGCATGTTAACACTCAATTTGGACTAAAGGGATATTGTGTTAGAGTTATTGTAGATGCCAATTAATATATTATCTTAAAGATTGGAGATATTAAAAATGCTTGTTTATGATAAAATAAAAATAAGAGAAGCTTTGACAAGTGAAAATGTTTTCGATCTTATTCAAGAATTTGGAGGGGATCCAACAAGAGAATCTTTTGGATTCCTTTCTTCTACAATATGTCATAATCCCCCAGGAGAAGGAAGTCGAAAACTATATTACTATGAAAACACTGGTTTATTTAAATGCTTCACTGGATGCGATGAATATTTTGATCCATTCCAATTAGTAATTAAAGTAGCTAAAATTCAATGGGATAAAGATTTTGATTTAAATGATGCAGTTAGATGGATTGCCCAAAAGTTTGGTTTTTCTGGAGATCATGAAAATCGTCCCGAAGATGAAAGTTTGGATGATTGGAAACTTTTAGCCAATTATGAAAGAATCCAAGATATTACTTTAAAAGATAACTCAATAATTTTAAAAGAGTATGAAAATAATATATTAGATCGTTTTAATTATTCTGTAAGGCTTACTCCTTGGTTACGAGAGGGCATTAGCCAAGATGCTTTAAATCAAGCAAAAATTGGTTTTTATCCAGGAGCTGACCAAATTACTATTCCGCATTTTGATAAAGATAATAGATTTATAGGTCTTCGTGGAAGAACATTATCTACGGAAGAGGGTGAATTATATGGTAAATATAGACCAATGAAAATTAATAAACAGCTTTATAATCATCCTCTTGGTATGAATTTATATAATTTTAACAATAGTAAAAAAGCAATTGAAATTATTAAAAAAGCTATTATATTTGAAGGTGAAAAATCTTGTTTACTATATCAATCATATTTTGGATTGGAAAATGATATTTCAGTTGCTTGTTGTGGTTCCAGCGTTTCATCTTATCAAATACAAATGTTATTAGAAGCCGGTGTGGAAGAGATTATTATTGCATTTGATAGACAATTTCAAGAGATCGGTGATAATGAATTTAAACATCTTAAAACAAATTTATTAAGACTCCATAATAAATATAAAAATTTTGTAACAATTTCTTTTATTTTTGATAAAAATTTTTTAACTAGCTATAAAGCTAGCCCAATTGATGAAGGGCCTGAAAAATTTTTACAATTATTTAAAGAAAGAATTATATTATAAGGCGAAAGAAGGTTAATTGTATTGACACAATTTTTATATAAATAGTTGGTGATCTGCATGAAAGGAGGTTGAATTCTATGGAATATCAACTTATTATACCTCAAATCCCGCTTAGAAAAGAATTAACCGCGGTTGAACAGGTACTTGCTAATCGAGGCATTAGTCCCGATAATGTAGATCATTATTTAAATACAACTGATGAAGATATTTTTAATCCATTATTGATTATGAATATCAAAGAGGGTGTTAAAACCCTTGTTAATCATATTGCACAGAAAGACAAAGTTCTAATTTAGATTGATAGCGACTGTGATGGTTATACTTCAGCCGCCGCTTTAATCAACTATTTAAATCGTCTTTTCCCCGGTTTTGTGCAATCAAATATTTACTATCGTATCCATACGGGGAAACAACATGGAATTCTTTTGGAAACCATCCCTGATGATGTAAAATTGGTAATTGCGCCAGATTCTAGTTCTAATGATTATGAAGTACATTATCAGTTGAAGACCAAAGGAGTGGATGTGTTGGTAATTGATCACCATGAAGCAGATAAAATTTCTGAAAACGCTGTAATTATTAACAACCAACTTTGTGATTATCCAACTAAATCTTTATCTGGAGTTGGAATGGTATATAAATTTTGTTCTTATATGGATGAATTACTTAATG
>JAEIGA010004575.1_pt1 | contig 21376 bp, 16 predicted proteins | sample 9270691 | NCBI WGS metagenome assembly JAEIGA01 (sample SAMN17057246, study PRJNA624740) | gut metagenome | biome: biome; isolation source: fecal sample | host: Bos grunniens | place: China: Xizang | collected 2019 | reverse complement strand
TTCAGCGCAATGCTGAAGGAGGCAGTCCGTGCTGCGGAAGAAGATAACAAGGCCACTGTGTTCGGATATTGGGTGAACGACCCTGAGAGATATGGTGTGGCAGAGTTTGATGCGGATGGTAACTGCCTCAGCATCGAGGAGAAACCGAAGGAACCTAAAAGCAACTATGCTGTGGTGGGATTGTATTTCTATCCTAACAAGGTAGTCAATGTCGCAAAGAACATCAAGCCTTCAGCTCGTGGCGAACTTGAGATCACTACTGTGAACCAGACGTTCCTGGAAGACGGAGAACTCAAGGTGCAGACACTCGGAAGAGGTTTTGCATGGCTCGATACAGGTACTCATGATTCTCTGTCTGAGGCCTCTACATTCATCGAGGTCATCGAAAAGCGTCAGGGACTCAAGATCGCATGTCTTGAAGGAATCGCTTTCCGTAAGGGTTGGATCGATGCAGATAAACTGCGTGAACTTGCCCAGCCGATGATCAAGAATCAGTATGGCCAGTATCTTCTTCGCGTCATTGACGAAGTGGCTCATACCGGCAAACCAAATTTAGAATAATCCCAATGAATATACTGGTAACAGGAGCTAATGGTCAGCTCGGTAACGAGATGCGTATTATCTCGCAAAACGGTTCGGACACATATATATTCACAGATGTCAATCAGGTAGAAGGACTACAGACTACCTTCCTTGATATCACGGACCTTGAAGCAGTACGTTCCATAGTCAGGGAACACGATGTCGATGCCATCGTGAACTGCGCTGCGTATACCAATGTAGACAAGGCTGAGGATGATCAGGAACTTTGTGAACTTCTCAATGCAAAAGCTCCTGAGAATCTGGCTGTCGCGATGAAGGAGGCCGGTGGAATTCTTATTCATGTCTCGACAGACTATGTTTTCGGAGGAGATCCGTATAATACCCCATGCAAGGAAGACCAGAAAGGCACTCCGACTGGAGTCTATGGTCTTACCAAGCTTCATGGAGAACAGGCGATTCAGAACGCCGGCTGCGACCACGTGATAATACGTACGGCGTGGCTATATAGCGAATTCGGAAAGAATTTCGTCAAGACTATGCTGAACCTTACCTCTACCAGGCCTGAACTGAATGTAGTTTTCGATCAGGTAGGAACGCCTACATATGCCCTTGACCTTGCAGAGGCAATCCGTGTCATATTGAATGATTATGCGGCTGAATGTCATGGCCGTGGAATCTCATATGCGAAGTCCGGCATCTATCATTTCAGCAATGAGGGAGTCTGCAGCTGGTTTGACTTTACCAAGATGATAGCAGAGTATGCAGGAAACACTGGCTGTAACATCAAGCCGTGCCATAGTGATGAGTTCCCGAGCAAGGTGAGAAGACCTTCCTATTCAGTACTTGATAAGACAAAGATTAAGGAGACTTTCGGAATAAGGGTTCCTTACTGGACTGATTCCCTTAAGAAATGCCTGGCTGCTCTCTAGAGCATCTCTTCGATCCAAAGATAGATCAGATAGATTCTTTTCTGCAGGACATGCATGTTGAGACTCTCGACATTGTCCCATGTCTTGTTGTTGTTCATTGTGATTCCGGAAGTGAACAGTACAGCAGGTATCCTGTTGTCTACAAATACCTTCTGGTCGGACAGACGGTAGAACAACTGTGTAAAGTTCGGGCTTCCATAGTAGTCCAGCGCCAGATCAAGTCCGATTCCGCTCTTTCTGTTGCATTCGTCGAGGAGTTTCCTTTTGTTGTACTTCAATGAATGGGTTCCCAACATTATCATATAATCGTCCCTGCCGTCGTGCAATGGGGACAATGAACTTCCGATCTGGTCGATGTTGACCATCAGGGTTATCTTCTCCCTGGTAATGCTCTTGCCGGTGATAGGATCCTTCAACGTGCCGTAGCTTATCATGTCCCAAAGCTCCTGTGAGCCAGCCATTCCGGCCTCTTTGGCATCAAAAGCGACGAATATGATATTGCTATCATATACTTTTCCCATGTCCTTCATGTAAGAGAACATTTCGGCGAGACTGAGCATGGCTATGGTGCCGGACGCATTGGCATCAGCGCCGGGATAGGTGTTTCCTGCAAGAGTCCCGAGGTGGTCGTAGTGTGCTCCTACAATCACATATCTGTCGCGTGGGACTGAAATGGCTCCGGGAATCATTCCGATGACATTCCTTCCGACTACACCTGGCTTTACGCGGACCTTATGAGAATATGAGTCTCCGAACTTCATGAGTCCCAGTTCCCTGAACGCCCTGTCAAGCCAGAATGCTGCTTCCACATTTCCGGCTGTGCCGGTTCCTCTTCCGTGGCAGAGTGTGTCGCTAAGGAAACTTATGTTCCTCTCAAGAATCTCTCTTGTGATTTCACGCTTTGACATGCTCCTTTCCTTATGCCAGGCATCCTGAGCTGACATATTCAGGCACAATAGCATAGTAATAAGTAGAGCTATTGCTGTTTTGTCTGTTTTTTGGGATATTTTTTTCCTAAGGAGCATTTTTTAATGTATCTTTGTAGTTTGGCTTGAATAAATTCGGGCCAAAAATAGAAAAAATAGACAACATTAGGAAATTATTTTATGTGCAGATTCTTGAAGTATATGGTGGCGGTGCTCCTGTTCCTTTCGGCAGGACTGCATGACTTGTCTGCCCAATATGACAAGGATGTTTTCCTGATGCGCGGAAGGGGTGCCCTGGCAGATGGCAAGTATGCCCTTGCTATCGAAAACTTCAATGTTCTTGCGCGACTTGACACGACAGACCATTGGACATACTTCTTCAGAGGTATAGCAAAATACAATCTCGGTGACCTTAGAGGAGCGAAGAGAGATTTCGACCGTTCAGTAAGGCTTAATCCGGTCTTCACTTCCGGTTATCATTACAGAGGAATCACACAGAGCCGTTTCGGTAACTATGAGGCTGCCATTGCAGACCTGGAGCACGCCATCGGTCTCAGGCCAGGATATATAGGACTTTATTTCAGCCGTGGAGTTACCTATTTCCTTTCCCAGCAGTTCGGCAAGGCTGTTGAAGATTTCGACAGGTATATAAGGAAGGAACCGAAGGACCCTTCTGCCTATCTTAACCGCGGAGCATCGTATCTCTTCCTTGGAGATACCCTCAAGGCTCTGAATGATTACAACAAGGCGATAAAGCTCGATCATTTTGATGCAGAAGGATATATTAGAAGAGGACGTCTGTATGCCCTGCAGAAGAGACATGACCTTGCGATTGAGGACATGAATCAGGCTATTGAACTTGATGCGACGAATACCTTTGCCTATTTCAACAGGGCGATCATGTTCTATGAGCAGGAAAAGTATCATGAGGCTATGGCCGACCTTAACAGGGTTCTGGAGGATGAGCCGGGAAATGCTCTCACTCTTTACAACAGAGGCTTGATAAATGCCCAGCTGGGTGCGTATCAGGATGCCCTGGAGGACATGGACCGTGTGCTGAACATCAATCCTGAGAATGTGCTGGCATATTTCAATCGTGCATCCATCTTCATTGAGCTTGGTCAGTACAGGAATGCTCTTGAGGATTATGACAGGGCTATAGAACTCTATCCTGATTTCGCCAAGGCTTACATGAACAGGGCCTATGTCAAGAATCTCCTCGGTGACCATAAGTCTTCAAAGAAGGATTATGATATCGCCCAGAAGAAGGTGCAGGAGTATAGAGCGAAGAATGTCACTGATGAAGGATCTTTCGCAGATACCACCAGGAAATACAGCTCGCTGCTTGCCCTGGATGCTGAATTTGCAAAGAAGGACTTCAATGACGAACTCCTGCAGCATCGTGACATCGACATCAGGCTGAAGCCTCTCTATAAGTTTGTCCTGACTGAGAAGAAGGCAGATATGAACTATGCGCTTGACCGAGCATATGAAAATATCCTCATTTCTCAGTTCAAGGCTCAGATGCCAGTGGGAGTTGACATAAGGAATGAATATTCAAGCCTTGATGCAAAGTCTCTTGCGAAAGTTGAGGAAGTCGCATATAATGGTGCCCGGAATGATGATCTGACGTTGTTCCTGAGGGCATTGTATGATTGCACAGGCAAGCAGTTCAATTCTGCTCAGAGCTACTATGACATGGCTTTGAACTCTGTAGCCGGCAAGGATGGTCTCCGTCGATTGTACGAAGCCTTCTACAAGATGAACAGAGGTGTGCTCCGAGCTGAGATGATCGATTTCATATCATCAATCGAGAACAGCGTACAGGTTCTTTCTATGGATGATTCCGGAACCACAAGAGCCCGTGTCAAGGACCAGGTATCCAGACAGTATGACTATTCGGATGCAATCTCCGACATGGAGGCTGCTGCCGTCCTGATCCCTGACCTTCCATATCTGTGGTTCAACCTTGGAAACCTGCATTGTCTCTCTGCAGATCATATCACTGCTATTGAAGACTATACGAAAGCCATTGACATTTATCCATACATGGGTGATGCTTACTTCAACCGTGGTCTTGTGCTGATCTATCTCAAGGATAGGGAGAAGGGTTGTATAGACCTTTCCCGTGCAGGCGAACTCGGCGTCCAGGATGCATATGGAGTCATAAAGAAATATTGTGAAGAAGAAAAATAAAAGAAATATATGAGTAGGAAAATTATAATTTTCGATATGGGAGGCGTTCTGGTAGATCTTGATCTTGAAGGATGCAGAAACTCATTCAAGGAGAATCTGGGATTCGAGGAAATCGACAAGATTCTAGACCCGTGTCATCAGAAAGGTATCTATGGAGATATGGAAGAAGGTCTGATTACAGCAGAGGAGTTCATCGCTACAGTGCTGGCTTCTTCACGCCCTGATGCAAAGGCTGAAGGTGTTGTGGAAGCTGTCTGGAAGATACTTGTTGACATTGCTCCCTACAAGGTTGACCTGCTGAAGAAGATGTCGGAAACATATGACATATACCTCCTGAGCAACAACAATCCTATTGCAGTCCAGAAATCTGAAGTGATTTTCTCAGAAGCTGGTATCCCGATGGACAAGATCTTCATCAAGTGTTATTATTCATATAAACTCAAGACACTCAAGCCATCTGCATTCTTTTACAGGAGTGTGGTGGAGGATATCGATGCTCCCGCGGAAGATATGCTTTTCATCGATGATTCAATGAAGAATGTAGAAGGAGCGATTGCTGCAGGACTTCCAGCCGTACATTATGTTCCAGGTACAGACCTGGCAGCCCTTCTTGCCGATACCCTTGGAGATGAGTCGCTTAGGGCATTCTCAAATGTGGAGGTAAATGCCTGATGGTTAGGTTTATGAGTCTTTCCAGCGGAAGCTGCGGAAACTGCTATTATCTCGGAACCGACAATGGTGGCCTGATCATAGATGCCGGTGTCAGCCTGCGTCGTCTCAAGAAGACCTTATTGGAGAACGGTCTGGATTTGGATTCATTTTCGGCTGTACTTGTGACGCACGACCATCTTGACCATATCCGCCATCTCGGCTCTTTCTGCAAACGTCTTTCCAAGCCGGTCTATACGACTGAGCAGATCCATAAGGCGCTTGCAAGGCATACATTCACGGCACCGACCATAGGTCCATGCAGAAGGGTTCTTGCACCGGATGATTGGAATGATGTGGCAGGAATGAAGGTGAAGTATTTTGTCGTGCCTCACGATGCTACCCAGACTGTAGGTTATGCAATCGAGGCTGAGGGACACAGGTTCGTGATAATGACAGACGTAGGAAGGATGACGGATGAAGCAGTCCAGCATGCTCTGAAGGCAGATACGGTAGTCGTGGAGTCAAACTACGATATTGATATGCTCATGGGTGGACCATATACTTATGAACTCAAGATGCGTATTGTCCAGGGATGCGGCCATCTTTCTAACGATGAATGTGCCTCTGCCTTGAAGCGCTTCTGGCATCCGGGACTGAAGAACATTTTCCTCTGCCATCTCAGCGAGAACAACAATACGCATGATCTGGCATACAGATGTTCTCATGATGCCCTTATGGACCTCGGTGTTGAAAAAGGTACAGTATCGTTGAGGTGTCTGCCAAGACAGTATCCTTCACAGATATTTGTGTTGTAGAAGTAAATAGTTACATTTGCAGGAATTGACTGACTGTTATGTTTGGAAAGTTATTCAAAAGGCGTGAGACCAAGCCCTCGCTCAGGCGCAAGATAGTCCTTGCTCTTGGCTCCATAGCTGCTACGCTTCTTTTGTCAAGCGTCATATCCATCCTTGAATACAGGAGGATGAGTGATTATGTGTCTGAACTCATCGCTTCTAACATCAAGAGCATCAATCTTTCGCAGAGTCTTGCAGACCTTACGCAGGAATACAACCATCAGATGATTGCTGTCGTGGTCCAGAATGACATATCGATCATGCCTGACTTCAATATGGATGTATTCACAGCTTTGTCGGATTCGTTGAGAAGTTCGCTCACCTCCGATTCAATCCTTCCATTGGTGGACTCGCTTGAAGTATCGTTCAATGACTTCATATCCACATCAATGAGATTCGATGAGGTCTTTCTTGCAGATAATGTAAACACCGGAGAATGGTTTTTCGGAACGCTACAGCCTTGCTATAACAGATTCAGACACGACATAGCCTTCCTTAATGCGCAGATTCATGATGAACTTCATGATAATTCAAAAGACTTTGATGACGGCTTCTACAGGAGCATCATGCCTGGAATCGTTGCAGTAGGTGCAGGTCTTATCCTTGTCATGCTGCTTCTTTATTTCATCATGTCATATTATATCAAGCCGATTTATCGTATTTCAGAAGGTGTCGTCGACTACAGGACTGCCGGAAGAAGACATACCTATACCTTTGACGGTGATGATCAGCTTGCTGAAATCAACAACGGTGTGACAGAACTTATAGATGAGAACATAGAACTCAAGAAGAGAGTCAGGAAACTTAGGGAAGAAAGAGAAATCAATCTTTAGGATGAATGTAAAAGCCATATCTACAAATGTGGGCAAAGCTCTGTTGGTCAGTGCTTTGTTCATGTTCATATCTATGCTCGTGTCAATCTTTAACGGGCATGACTCGGCTTTTGGCCCGCTGACGATCAGCTTCATCATCACTCTCATCGTCGGTGCCTTTCCATTCATATTTGTCAAGAAGGCCACCCCTCTTACGTTGATGGAAGGATTCATTACCATTGTGGTTTCATGGATTCTGTCATTCATATTCGGAATGCTTCCATATGTCTTGTGGGGAGGAGAGTTCACTCTTATCAATGCATGGTTCGAAAGTGTCTCCGGTTACACTACCACGGGAGCAACCATCCTAAATGACATCGAAGCTCTTCCGAAGAGTCTTCTGTTCTGGAGATCGTCGACCCATTATATCGGCGGACTCGGAGTCGTGGTCTTCCTGCTTCTTGTCATGCCTGACGCGAGTCCATATCGACTCAGACTCACTAATATGGAACTTTCATCCCTTTCAAAGGAGGGATACAGATATAAGTCGTCCAAGGTTGTGGCTATCATCACACTTGTGTATGTGGGATTGACCATTGCCTCGACATTGTCATTGTGGGCAGCTGGAATGCCGTTCTTTGATGCCATAAACCATGGATTCAGTGTTGCTGCTACAGGAGGATTCAGCACAAGGAATCTTTCCGTAGGCGCCTTTGACTCAGATGTCATAAATATCATAACGATATTCTTCATGGCTATATCTGCCATGCATTTCGGCCTTATCTATGCTGCATTTGCAACACGTTCCCTCAAACCGTTCAATAGCATTGTCGTCAAGTTCTATCTTGGCCTGATAGTGGTCTGTTCTGCAGTTACGATGATTTCTCTTCTCACGAGCGGGGAGTATGAATCATGGGGAAGGGCAGCGATAGATTCGTTGTTTACGGTTGTAAGTTACATGACGACAACAGGTTTTGCTATCTGTGACAATTCCGCCTGGCCTTGGCTTGCATGCATCGTCCTTCTGTTTGTGTCTTTCCATTGCGGCTGTTCAGGCTCTACGACTGGAGGTATCAAGGTAGACAGGCTCGTAGTTTCATATAAGGCCATGGCTAACGAACTGAAGCACAGGTTGCATCCTCTTTCAGTATCCCAGGTAAGGATAGACGGGCATCTTGTTCCTGATGAGTCAGTCAAATCTGTACTTCTATACATCGTCATTTATATTCTGGTGATATTATCTTCAATCGTTGCTGTTGCTCTATGCGGCGTTGACGGTACCGAGGCTGTATCGGGTGTAATTGCGTCAGTCGGTAGTGTGGGCCCTGGTCTTGGTGCTGTTTCGGCTCTTGAGAACTATTCTCTCCAACCGTCGATGGTCAAGTTCATATACTCTTTTGATATGTTCCTTGGTCGTGTGGAGATTTATCCGGTTCTGATAGTTCTTTACTACTTCTTTAACAGAAGAAAATAATGGGACGCAGCGACTTTCTTTATTCTTCATTCATTTCCAGGCTCAGATATCAGCCTACACCCTGTCAGGACACTCTCCTGAAGAAGGTGTCTGAATTCGTGTCTTCTGACGATGATGACATACTGGTGGTCAACGGATATGCGGGTACAGGAAAGACGACAGCAATATCTTCCGTCATTTCAGTGATGAAGGAATTCCAGACCAAGTGTGTGCTGCTGGCTCCTACCGGACGTGCAGCCAAGGTCCTTTCTTCATATTCCGGACAGCCAGCCTTCACGATTCATAAGCATATATACAGGCAGAAGTCCGTCGGAAGCGATGGATTCGGTCAGTTTTCGCTTGCCCCTAACAAGGATAAGTCTGCATTGTTCATCGTTGATGAGGTTTCTCTCATAGGTATAGATGCGAGTCAGCAGCAGTCATCTACGGCTTTCGGTACCGGGAATCTTCTTGAAGACCTCATCACCTTCGTGCGTTCGGGAGTCGAATGCAAACTGATCTTGATAGGAGATGCAGCCCAGCTTCCTCCTGTCGGACTTGATGCCTCTCCAGCATTGTCCAAGGATTATATGACTATGATGGGAGGGGTTGTCTTTGCTGAATTGTCAACTGTTGTCAGACAACAGAAAGAATCTGGAATCCTGTATAATGCCACACTCGTCCGTAATCTCATAGCAGAACTAGAGCAGGGATACGGGCTTATGGACATATGTGACCTTGGACTTGAAACTGCGGATTTTGACGATGTTGAAAGGATCTCAGGGGGAGACCTGATAGAAAAGATATCAGATGCGTATGCCGTTTATGGTGAGGATGATACGATAATACTTTGCCGTTCCAACAAACGTGCTATCAAATATAATATTGGGGTGCGTTCCACCGTGCAGTTCAAGGAGGAAAGACTCGTGCGTGATGACAAGCTGATGATAGTGAAGAACTGTTACCAGTTCGTCGAGGATCTTGAAGGCGTGGATTATATCGCCAACGGAGACATTGCCAAACTTGTGAAGATATCTCGTTTCGAGGACCGTTATGGGCTTCATTTTGCCGAGGCCCGCATTTCCTTTCCGGATTATGATGACCAGGAGATAGTTGCAAAGGTAATTCTGGATACTCTTGAATCGGAGAGTGCATCATTGACATATGAGCAGTCGAATGCCTTGTATCAGGGAGTCAACGAAGACTACTCGCATATAACGACAAAGAAGAAAAGATATGAGGCAGTGCGTGAAGACAAGTATTACAATGCTCTCCAGCTTAAATATGCCAATGCCGTGACCTGTCACAAGTCACAGGGAGGTCAGTGGAGATGTGTGTTCATAGACAATGCCTTCTGGCAGGATGAACTTACAGCAGATGACCTTAAATGGCTTTATACGGCTCTTACGCGTGCTACGGAAAAGGTTTATCTTGTGAATTTCAAGGATGAATTATTTGCAGAATGAAATAAATAATGAATATGAAAAGGATACTAGTGATTTTGATGTCGGTGTTCATGATGACATCGGTTTCGGCCCAGGAGTTCAATTCTGTGCCAAGAGCGTGGAAATGGCTTTCTTCTGAGGATGTGCTGTTTACTTATAATGGTACTTTTGCCGACAGCGAAGCCTTCGCATTCAATGCAAAGACAGGAAAGAGACGTACAGGAGTGTCTGCACCGGCAAGATATTCTGCCTTCCCGGTTAACCCTGAGGGTGCTGTCAACCTTACATATTCCCCTGACTCTACTAAACTTGCCTTTACTCGCGATAACGATCTCTACTATGTAGATATCGCCACCGGAAACGAGATACGTCTTACTTTCGACGGTTCGGATGTCATCCTGAACGGTTATGCCTCATGGGTTTATTTCGAGGAGATTTTCGGCCGTCCTTCAAAGTACAGGGCATTCTGGTGGTCTCCGGACAGCAGGAAGATAGGATTCTACCGTTTTGACAATTCTCAGGTGCCTATGTTTCCGATATATTCTGCTTTCGCCAATCCGAAGGCAGCTGCGTCACAGTCTCAGAGCCCACGCGTGACAGACCTTGCTCTTGGCGGTTCTCTCAGCGAGACACGTTATCCAAAGGCAGGACAGACTAACCCGCAGGTCCGTATCGGTATCATTGATCTTGAAGGAGAACATATCTGGGCCGACTTCGATCCCGCTCTCGACCAGTACTTCGGCATTCCGTTCTGGAGTCCTGACAGCAAGGAATTCTTCATTGCCCGTATGCCTCGCCTCCAGAACACGATAGACCTCTATGCAGTAAATGCAGCAGACGGTTCGAAACGTCATGTGTACAACGAGACATACAAGACATGGCTCAACTGGTTTGAAGGAGTAATCTTCACTGACAACGGAATGTATATGGCGCGTGACTTCGAGACCGGATGGCAGCAGATATATTTCCTTTCCTACGATGGAAAGACATTCCGTCGCCTTACAGATGGTCCTAATTGGGATGTGACAATCATCCGGGTTGATGAGAAGAAAGGTGACGTATATTTCACTGCAAAGCGTAATGCTGTTGCAAAGCATACCCTTTACAAAGTAGACAAGAAAGGACAGATCTCTCCTTTGACAGACCCTCAGTATGAGGTAACTGGAGTTTCGTTCTCTCCTGATGGAAAATATTTTGTGGCATCATATTCAAATCTCAGCAATCCTGTCAAGGTCGCTGTCTTCCAGAATAAGGCTTTCTCGCCTAAGCAGAGTGTAAAGATAGTAGCCGATATGAAAGGACCTGATTATGATGAGTCGAAGTATTCTATAGGCAAGATGATGAGCATGACCACTGAAGACGGATTTACCCTTCCGGGAATCATCTATTATCCTGAGAACTTCAGCGAGTCGAATAAATATCCGGTTCATGTGGATATCTATGGTGGCCCGGACACGCCTATGGTACGTGACCGTTGGGTGACTCCTGATGCCAAGAACCAGTGGTATTCACAGAACGGCATCATTCAGGTGATTGTGGATCCTCGTGCGGCGGGACATAACGGACGTGCCGGTCTTGACATGATTTATCGTCAGCTGACAGTGTGGGAAGTGAAGGATTTCTGCGCATGGGCAGCATATCTCAAGTCATTGCCGTATGTAGATGGTGACAAGATCGGTGTGGAGGGCTTCTCCTTCGGCGGAACCATGACCTGTATGCTTCTGATGCAGGCTCCTGATATGTTCCATTACGGAATAGCTGGAGGCGGTGTATATGACTGGGCTCTGTATGATTCACACTACACCGAGCGTTATATGGATACTCCGCTGAACAATCCGGATGGCTATGAAGTTTCAAAGGTGCTTAACCATGTGAAGGGTTATCCTACGGATTACACTTCCGATGAGTCTGTAATGCTCAAGATCACTCATGGCACAGGCGACGATAATGTGCACCACCAGAATACCCTTCAGCTTCTTGATGCTCTCCACAAGGAAGCCAAGAAGTTTGACTTCATGATATATCCTGACGGAATGCATGGTTACAGAGGATATCAGGGCAGACATTTCCTTGATGCCAACCATGAGTTCTGGAAGCGTTATCTTTTGAATGAATAATATCGGACCATATGTCAGAAATGTCTACATACATGTTCCCGACCTCAGTGAAGGAGGTGAAGGCTCTCGGATGGGATTATATCGATGTCATCCTTTTTACGGGTGATGCCTTTGTGGACCACCCGTCCTTCGGTACTGCGGTCATAGCAAGATGGCTGCAGAAGCATGGCTATAGGGTTGCAGTAGTTCCGCAGCCTAACTGGCGTGACGACCTTAGGGATTTCAGGAAACTTGGTGCTCCGAGGCTCTATTTCGGAGTCAACGCTGGTGCGATGGATTCCATGGTGAACCATTATACTGCTGCAAAACGTCTCCGCAGTGATGATGCCTATACACCTGATGGAAAAGCCGGACAGAGGCCGGACTATGCGGTTACAGTATATACGAAGATTCTGAAACAGCTTTATCCCGATATACCTGTCATCATAGGAGGAATCGAGGCGTCGCTTCGCAGAGTTACCCATTATGATTACTGGCAGGACTGTCTCAAGCCGTCAGTACTTATCGACAGCGGTGCAGACTGGCTGTGTTACGGAATGGGCGAGAGGACAATCCTTGAGTTCACAAGAGCGATAGAGGCTGGCCGTAACATAGGTGACATAAGGAAGATACCTCAGCTCTCGTTCTATATGGACGGAAGGTGCAGGCTCAAGGATGCTGTCGTGCTCAACTCATATGAACGTTGCTGCAAGGACAAGATTGCCTTTGCGGAAAACTTCCATGTAATCGAGACTTATGCCAACATGATGAATCCTCCTGTTCTCGTTGAACCTGTCGGAAACGGTTATGTCCAGATCAACCCTACATGGCCATCAGCCACTCAGGAGGAAATGGATTCGTTCTGGGATCTTCCTTATACGAAACTTCCGCATCCCCGTTACAAAGGCAGACACATTCCTGCGTATGAGATGATCAAGTTCTCGGTAAATACTCACAGAGGCTGTTTCGGAGGATGTAATTTCTGTACAATCGCTGCCCATCAGGGTAAATTCATCCAGTCTCGAAGCGAGGATTCCATCCTTAAGGAAATCAAAGCTCTTAATGGCCTCCCTGGATTTGCGGGAAACATATCTGATGTCGGTGCACCGACTGCTAATATGTACGGCATGCAGGGGAAAGACAGGAGTCTATGTGAGAAATGCCGCAGGAAGTCATGCCTCTTCCCGGTCCCTTGCAAGAATATGGACCGCTCGCATGAGCGTCTTCTCAAGCTGTATGAAAGAATAGCTCAGGTGAAGGGCATTCGTCACGCATATATTGGTAGCGGAATCAGATATGACCTTTTCCTGGATGAAAAGGGCTTTGTCGACGAGACCTCATATCCATACCTCAAGGAATTGATACTGGAACATACTTCAGGACGTCTGAAGGTGGCTCCGGAACATACTGAAGACTCCGTTCTGAAACTTATGGCAAAGCCTTCGTTCAAGCTTTTTGAAAGACTGAGGATGGAATTTGACAATATTGTAAGCAGGAGCGGACGTAAATGCGAACTGGTGCCTTATTTCATATCCGGACATCCTGGATGCGGTATGAGGGAGATGCAGAGACTTGCTCGAAAACCAGCACTCCAGGGATTGTATATGGATCAGGTTCAGGACTTTACCCCGACACCTATGACTACTTCGTCGGTGATGTTCTACACTGGACTGGATCCTAAGAATCTTGAGAAGGTCTTTGTTGAGCGTGATATAGACAGGAAGAAGGAACAGAAGATGTATTTCTTCAGAAGGGGCAGATAGCTGCAGAAAGAGACTTTTTTATCAAAAAAGTACTTTCGATGTTGCTCAATTCAAAAAAATGTCCTACACTTGCACCGCTAAACGATATTAACAGAACTAACATTTATAAGATATGTCAATCACACCCAAGAAAAGAGCTGTAATCAGCTATGAGAATATGTCAGATGAACTCGCTGCAGCATTTGCAGAAAAGTATCCTAAGGGATATAGTGACTATTTTCCTAATCTTGTGAAATATGATAAGCCTGACGGTACATCTTTCTATGCTGTCACAATCGAAATACCTACTGCAATCTATCTCGTGAAGATCAAGGTCAAGACTGATGACGCAGAGGATATCGAACGTTGGCTTGACGGCGAGGACAACGACGACGACAGTGGAAATGATTCAGACGGCCTTCCTGATGACAATATCTCGCAGTACTCATCTGACGATGATGCATCAGATGCTGAATAAACTAAGGAGATTCTAGACCGGCTGACTTCTGCAGCCGGTTTTTTTACGCATATGGCAAGGTCAAGATTTATCATAAAGGATATTCTGTCACCCCTGAGGGCACTCTTGAAGAAGATGGCTGAAAGGGATGTCATGATGGTCTTGTCCCTTGTCGTGGGCGTCGCCTGCGGACTTGCTGCAGTCATTCTGAAGTCTACAATAGACTTTTTCCATCATTCCATCACATCATGGTTTGACGGAATCGCATATAGCTTCCTCTATCTCCTTTATCCTGGAGTCGGAATGCTTATAGCGATGCTTTTCGTCAAGTATGTCGTGAAGGATAATATCGGACATGGAGTCACCAAGGTTCTGGTGGCCGTTTCCAAGAACGAATCAAAGATAAAGCCCCATAACATGTGGAGCTCGATGGTGGCATCATCCGTAACCATCGGATTCGGTGGATCGGTCGGTGCTGAGGCACCTATCGTATATACGGGAGCTGCAATCGGTTCCAATGTCGCAAGATATATGGGACTGTCATACAAGAATATGACCATCCTTCTTGGATGTGGAGCGGCCGGTGCGGTTGCAGGCATATTCAAGGCCCCTCTTGCTGGAGTCCTGTTCACATTGGAGATTCTGTTGTTCAACATCTCCATGTCGTCCATACTTCCTTTGCTTCTGTCAACGATTTCTGCTACAGTGATATCTTACATCTTCCTTGGAGCTGAACCTCCGTTTGAATGTACGATATCACCTTTTGCGCTTGGAAATATCCCGTTCTATCTTATCCTTGGCCTTTTCTGTGCTGCCTGCTCTGTCTATTTCACAAGGATGACATTGTGGCTTGAAGACAGGATCAAGAGCATGCAGAATCCGATGGTCCGATGGGGAGTATCGGCGGGATGTCTCGGACTTCTCATCTTTCTTTTCCCTCCACTTTTCGGTGAAGGCTATGAGTGTCTTCATGAACTTCTCAACGGAGGTACAATCGATATGGAAGGACAGACAATACTTGCTTTCTTCCTGAGAAAGGCTTGGCTTGTACCTGTGTTTTTCCTTCTTGTCCTGCTTCTGAAGGTGTTCTCGATGTCATTCACTAATGCAGGTGGCGGAGTCGGAGGTACATTCGGTCCTACTTTGTTCATAGGAGCTATTGCAGGTGTTGTCGTATCCCGCACTATCAATCTTATCGGTGGAGCCGGAATCGTACCTGAGCAGAACTTTGTGCTTGTCGGCATGGCAGGACTGATGTCAGGAGTCATGCAGGCTCCGATGACAGCAATCTTCCTTATCGCTGATATGACCGGCGGATATGAACTGCTTATCCCTCTTATCATTACATCTACTATTTCTTATGCTGCAACAAGAATCGTAGAGCCATACTCCATCTATACCAAGCGAATAGCGAAGAAGGGCGAACTTCTGACCCATGACAGCGATCAGGCTGTGCTTACGCTTCTGAAGACTGGAGACCTTGTGGAGACGGACTTCTGCACTGTAAGGATTGATGCAACCCTTGGAGAGCTTGTCGATGTCGTTGCAAAGTCAAAGAGAAATATCTTCCCGGTAGTCGATTCGAGACGTCATTTCCAGGGTTATGTGTCATTGGAGGACATTCGCCGAGATATGTTCAAGAAGGAACTCTACGATACGGCCCACGTGTTCAACTTCATGAAATCGGCTCCAGCTTATGTCTATGTGGATGAGAAGATGGACAGCGTGATGCATAAGTTTGAAAATACGGATGCATGGAATCTCCCGGTTGTGGAACGTGACAGAAAATATGTCGGCTTTGTGTCGAAGTCGAAGATATTCTCCGCTTATAGAAATCAGTTGAAACAGGTTTCGCATGATTAAGGATATATACATAAAGAATATAGCCCGGCGCTTGGGCATCAAGGAGTGGCAGGTCGAGAATTGTGCCGCTCTTTTTGAGGATGGGGCTACCATTCCTTTCATCAGCAGATATAGGAAGGAGCGTACAGGTGGGCTTGAGGACGTGGCAGTGGCGGAAATACGTCATTGGACCGATGTCTTTGCAGAGATGGAGAAACGAAAGGAGACTGTACTTGATACCATTTCCAAGGCAGGTGCCCTGACACCTGAACTCAAGAACAGGATAGAGGTGTGCACAGAGTCAAGCGAGCTTGAAGACCTTTATCTTCCTTTCAAGCCGAAACGCAGGACCCGTGCGACGATTGCAAAGGAAGCCGGCCTTGAGCCGCTGGCTGACAGGATGTACGACGTTGCCCTTAATGATCCTTCTGCAGAGGCCAGAAAATATGTGAACGACAAGGTGACCTCTGTAGATGATGCTCTTGCCGGTGCGAGAGATATAATTGCTGAACGTCTGAGCGAGACAGCTTCTGTGCGTGAGACCGTCCGTCAGATATTCAGGACCAGACGTATTGTGACCAAGGCGACCAAGAAGGCAACCGGACCGGAAGCCATGAAGTACAAGTCCTATCTGGACTATTCCGAGTCACTTGAGAGAATAGCTCCTCATAGGTTGCTTGCCCTCCTGCGTGCAGAAGAGGAAGGCTTCATAACCATTAAGATTGATGCGGATCCTGAGAAATGTGGTAAGAAGATATACTATGACTTCTGTCAGGAAAGGCGTTATCCTTCCCAGGCATTGGCTCAGCAGATGCATATGGCTTTTGATGATGCTTTCAAGAGGCTTATAGAACCATCTATCTCGAATGAGGTCCTCAAGGAAGCAAAGGAAAAGGCTGATATCGAGTCTATAAGGATATTCGGAGAAAACCTCAGACAGCTTCTTCTTGCTCCTCCTGTGGGTCAGAAGAGGGTGCTCGCCATCGATCCTGGCTTCAGGACAGGATGCAAGGTGGTCTGTCTCGATGAACAGGGTGACCTTCTTCATAACGAGGCGATCTTCCCTCATCCTCCAGCAAGCGAGAAGATCAAGGCGATACAGGCTGTGTCATCCATGGTCGAAAAGTATGGAATTGAAGTCATTGCCATAGGTAACGGAACAGCAAGTCGCGAGACTGAGGAATTCATCAAGCGTGTACCGCTTCCCAAGGGTGTGCGTGTCTTTACTGTAAGCGAAGACGGAGCATCCATCTATTCTGCTTCAGAGCTTGCTCGTGAAGAGTTTCCGGACCATGATGTTACTGTCAGAGGTGCAGTCTCGATCGGCCGACGTCTCATGGACCCTCTTGCAGAACTTGTGAAGATCGACCCTAAGTCTCTTGGAGTGGGGCAGTACCAGCATGATGTGGATCAGAATCTTCTCAGAGAGACTCTTGACAATACGGTTGAAAGCTGTGTCAACAGTGTGGGTGTGAATCTTAACACTGCCAGCAGCTATCTTTTGAGCTATGTTGCTGGCATAGGTCCTGCTCTTGCCGAGAATATCGTCTCATACCGCACTGAGAACGGAGCATATGGCAGCAGACGAGAGCTTCTCAAGGTCAAGAGACTGGGCGAGAAGGTCTTCGAACAGTGTGCAGGATTCCTGAGGATTCATGGTGCAGAAAACCCTTTGGACAATTCTGCCGTTCATCCTGAGGCTTACCATATAGTAGACAAGATGGCCAAGGACCTTGGAGTGTCAGCAAGTGAACTTGTCGGAAATGCAGAGCTTTGCATGAAGATAGACCCATCGAAGTATGTGACTGACAGCTTCGGCCTCCCTACCATAAACGATATCATCCAGGAGCTCCGCAAGCCTGGTCTTGACCCTCGTGAATCAGCTCAGGAGTTTGAATTTTCACAGGATATAAAGACCATCGAAGATCTTGTCGCGGGAATGGAACTGCCTGGCATTGTAACGAACATCACAGCCTTCGGTGCCTTTGTTGATATAGGAATAAAGCAGAACGGCTTGATTCATGTGTCTCAGTTTGGTATCAAAGGTCTCTCGGACCCTTCTAAAGCGGTCAAGCTCCACCAGCAGGTGAAGGTTGAAGTTGTTTCTGTCGACCTTGACAGGGACCGCATAGGTTTAAGATTAAAGAAATAATGTCATACATGAAAAGAATATTTGTCTTATCAGTGTTTTTCATGTCTCTTTCGGCGGCAGCTCAGAATAATACGCTTACTGCAGCATTGGATTCACTTCCAGAGACATACGATAAATATAAATCGCATATAAATCTTGAATTTGCATCATCAGCGAATGCCTATTTCACGGAAGGCAGCTTTGATGAACTTTCATTCAAGATCAACCGTGTGCGTATGGAGATTGTAGGCAGGCTGAACAGCCAGCTTTCCTACCATTTTCGTCAGTCATATAACAAGTACAGCAATCCTTATTCTGTAGATAACCTTTCATCTTCCATCGAGTATGCAAATATCAAGTGGCATAGCTCTGATGGCAAATTCGACCTTGTAGCTGGTAAGCAGTTCGTGGCTCATGCTGGATATGAGGGGTACGTAAACGGTGTGCTTGTCAGGGAATTCTCTGATTTCAACAACAATACTGAAATATATCAGGCAGGACTCAAGGGAGTATATTATTTCACTCCTGACCAGCTGCTGATGATGCAGGTGACAAATATCAGAAGTGCATCCGATCCTGATATCTATCTGTATGGTCTTCCAGATGGAGTCGAGCCGGCAAAGGTCCCTCTGATGGCTACAGTCAACTGGAACGGCTATTTCGCAGACAGAGCCATACATCTGATGTATTCAGCTTCAGCAGGTCAGCAGGCAGTAGGACGTAACCTCTACTATCTGATGGCGGGAAATATCTACAAGAAGGGTCCTGTTACAGCCTATCTTGACCTCTTGTATTCAAGAAGCGGATTGGACAGCCAGCAGCGTATCACTACACTTCAGGGGCAGGGAAGGGGAATGCTTCCTGTCACAGCCCAGAACACTGAGTACTTCACAGTAATAGCCAACTGCGACTACCAGTTCCACCCTAAATGGAGTGCATATGTGAAGGGCGCATATGAGACTGCAGGGGTATATGAGGCCAACGGAATCTTCGAGAAAGGACGATATGTCACTTCCTGGAATGCCCAGGCCTGCCTTGAATGGTTTCCTCTTTCAGAAGATGGCGGTTTCAAGGTCTTCGCCCACTATCTTTACAAAGGCTATCAGTTGTCTCAGCACGCTGAGAGGATGATGGTCTCAATGAAACCACACCAGCGTATCTCGATGGGAATCGTGTATATAATACCAGTATTTTAATGAGTGAACTTATAAGATCAGCAATTTTCGCAGGAATAGCAGTTGGAACCGCAGGTTTTGGTAACCTTGCCGTCGGAGGATTGATAGGTGCAGTCTTGTTCTCATTCGGACTGCTTACTGTATTGAGCTATAAACTTAAACTTTACACCGGAACAGCAGGATTCTTTGTCCGTGGCGAGTTCGGAAGTCTTTTCCTGATTCTTTTAGGAAATATCATAGGATGTTTTATTGTGGGACTTCTTGCCAGGGTTTCACCGTTAGGACTGCCTGAGACTGCCCAGAAGATCCTTGAAGGAAGATTGGCTACAGGAGCGATAAGATGCGGCCTGCTCGGAATCGGTTGCGGATTCGTCATGACCACTGCAATTACTTTTGCCCGTAAAGGAAATGTACTTCTTCTGCTTCTTGGTATCCCTTTGTTCATCTACTGTGGATTTACCCACTGCATCGCGGATGCATTCTACTATCTCGCCGTGCCTTTTGAATTCCTCGGACAGCATTGGAAAGAGGTTCTTGGAGTCTATGTATGCATAGTAATCGGCAACTTCATAGGCTGTAACCTGTACCGTATCTTTTTCCCGGAAAAGTCGTAGATAATGACTTTAGTATTTGTTATTTCTACTGAGTAAAACAGATTATATAAATTATTTCATTGCATTATTTTTGTTATTATTGAAATAAAGTGTAATTTTGCCCTTTGATTGTCGAAAAATACACAGAAAAAATAAAGAAAAATTTGGAAAATAGGAATAAAATGTTAGCAAGCAAGCAAGCAAGCAAGCAAGCAAGCAAGCAAGCAAGCAAGCCTTTACCTATTAATAAATAATAGGTGCGCAGCGTCTTTTGACGCTGTGCACACCTCTTATAGTCCCGTTCGGGAGAGGAATACCCTCTCCCGAACGGGACTTTTTTGTGCTTACATAAACAATTCAATATCAATTTATTAACAACAATTAAATCAAAAAACTATGGAAGTAAACAAGAAAATTTACGGCTATGACGCTCCCCAGGTCGAGGTCATGGAGCTCTATGTAGAGGGCGTGCTCTGTCAGAGTGGTGGTCCAGAGGATGGATTTGAACAAGGTGGTGGAAGTGAAGATTATCATGGTTAATATTTAAACTTTATGAAAAGAATTCTTTTTTTTAGCATGACATTGGCAGCTTTTGTCGGTTGTCAGGTCAATGAACTGGCCCCTGAAGTGAGTGACTCTGCACTTCCTGAGGCAGAGATGGTTAACATTTTTGTCGGCATGGAAGAAGATGTTCAGACACGTACATCTACCAATGATGCCATGGAGACTCTTTGGTCAGAGGATGATAAACTCAATTTCTTCTGCGGTATTAACAACACTAATAAAGATTTCTATTGGTTAGTTGAAGGTAAAGGTACAAAGTACGGAACATTCTATGGTCCTCATTATGTTGTTCCAGAGACTCAGCGTGATGATTTGCATCAGTCAGTTCTTGTATATCCTTATTCTGAGGAAGTTACATGTACTCCTAATGCAGACAAGACAGAGTATACAATTGATGGACTGAATATTCCAGCAGTTCAGGAGTATACTGAAAATAGTTTTGCCAACGGAGCTCATCCGATGGTAGCTGTTGCTAAGAACGCAAATGAGATTTCTTTTGGTGCAAAGAATACAAATGCTGCTCTTAGAATAGCAATGACAGGTACCCATAAGATTAAGAAGATTGTCATCGAGTCTGAGGATGGTCATTATCTCGCAGGTCCAGCTTCTGTAGTTGCTTCTTATGGTTCTGATCCAGTTATTACTGTAGCCGAGAACGGAAGCAAGACTGTGGTTATGAATTTTGCAGAAAGCGTACAGTTGAACGAATCTGAGGCTACATATTTCTATTTCACCTTTGCTCCTGTAGAAGGTAGAATCATCGCTACTATTTATGCTGATACTGCTAAAGGTGATTATTCTAAGAAAGTTTTCTATACTGATGAAGGTAAATTTGTACGCAACGGCCATCTTAAACCAGAAGCTTTCGAATTCACTCCAAAAAATTCTGTTGAAGGTGATTTGGTGAATGCATTCAAAAACGGAACAGACTATACACTTCCGCTCAATGTGTCGATTTCAAAAGAAC
>JAEIGA010004574.1_pt1 | contig 21388 bp, 37 predicted proteins | sample 9270691 | NCBI WGS metagenome assembly JAEIGA01 (sample SAMN17057246, study PRJNA624740) | gut metagenome | biome: biome; isolation source: fecal sample | host: Bos grunniens | place: China: Xizang | collected 2019 | reverse complement strand
CCTACGGACCTATATTTCAAGGAACCGCGAAGTCCACGATGTTCTCGACTAGTTTGACTTCATCTGTTCGCGGGGGCTCTCTCAAGCCTGCTCTACTCCTTCGTAGCAGCAATCGCCTCAAGGTATTATTTAATTCATTAGTCGTAATGTCGAGATAACTAGTAGCCACAAATGCTGTTAAACCCAAAGCAGTAGTTATCGTCCTGCTTGACTACCGGTTATTCGTAATTCATAAATTAACAAGAATACTATTCATGCCCCTCACGATAAGTACTGAGGATTAACGCACCTCAGGTGGGCTAACGCCGACCATATGTCTGATACGTATCAGCACGGCAAGCAGATATATCATTTCACCGCTTGCAAGGTCATCACTCTTCACATGGTTCGGATACTGTAAGGAGCCTACAGCCATAGAAGCAGCTCCCGCGCATTTCCGGTAACGAGGACTTCCGGTCACAACGCCCCGCCTATATTCGCATCTACAGTATTCACGATGGTTATTGTTATATGGGCTTACCATCATATCCCAGTCGATGCTTCTAACCACTACGCACCGGAACCGTCGGTTGTCTTTCCAACTGTCATAGGCTGTTCATTTCGCTCCATTTACCACAGCTGCTGGTATTCAAGACTATGCACAGTTGGACCCTCTATCACTTATGGATAGCTCCCTCTATCGGTAAATGCACTTGTCTGCTTCGTGGCACCTATTATTTTGAGCTTTCGCTCTGGTGCGGGAGAACGGACTTGAACCGTCACGAGAACCGAGTTAACCTCACGGGTTTTTAAGACCCGGGTGTCTGCCTATTCCACCACTCCCGCATATTTACTTTTTATTTTTAGCTCTATAGTTGACCGTCAAGCTATGACAATTCGGACAAATAAGAGTTAAATTCTCAAACAAATGATTATGTGAATCACCGTCCTTGTGATGAAGCTCACAGGGAGTAAACTCAGCACCTTCAGGTTTTTCATGCCAGCCACATCTTTGACATTCATCCTTTATGTAGCCTTCTCGTAATAAACGTAATTTTAACTTATAAGTTTGATAGTCTGGATACTTACCGGCTAAAATATCAACTGTCTTAATTCTATCTTCTTTAGGTCCGTGTACCATACCACGACGACCTTGGTTTGGGTCATAACACCCTAACTTCTCAGCATAACGCTTAAAAGTATTAAAGTGCATATTTAACTTACGAGCTGCTATTGCCATAGTTTCAGATTCTTGACAAATTTTTAAAAATTCTTGTTGATCTATTTGTTTCAATTTAATAGTCTCCTCTTAGATTCTCATTAAATTTAGCAAATATTTTTACAACAAGTCTATCAAAATCTGATGTGTCTGCCAATTAGTGTTAAATAATATAAAGCTGACTCCGGAGTCGAACGCGGAATCTCCTCCTTTGAAGGGAGGGGCACTGTCCCTTAACTTGACGTGTAAAACCATCTAGGATTTGCCATTATGCTAATCAGCTTATATTTAATGTTAAGACCGAGCTAAAGTGAAAGCTGGAGCTCTCCCGACTGAGCTACGTCCCGAAGCGGAACGACGGGGCTCGAACCCGCGACCACCAGCTGGAAAATCATAAAAGAAATAAGCATCGGTTCTATAACTTTATTTTTAGGGCCAAGCTATTATTTACGGTGCTCTACCCACTGAGCTACACAAGCACCAGGACGGAACTTGTGACAGGACTCGAACCTGCGACACCCGGCTTAGAAGGCTTTTAGAAATAAGCATTGGCTCTGTATTATATTATACGATAAGTTTTTAAATATTTTAGCAGTAAAATCAGGGGAAACTTAAATTATTTTTAAGCTTCCCCATCAAACTTAAGCGTTTGCGAGGGCATTAAGCTGCTCGACATCGAAGGAGCGAACTACCTTCTGACCTTCTGCAGGCTTAAAGTCATCGTCAAAGACGATCTCAGCTTCTTCAGGAGTCTCTACAAGCTCACCACGCCAAGACGCGATAAGACCCATATTGAGCTCCAGAACTGCAGGATCTACATAGCGAAGAATGGAATCCGAGTCCCGGTCAGAAACAACTCGAGATTCGTCGTCACGGAGAAGGTTGATTACAATTACTTCGTTAGTCTCAAGGTCGATTGCAAAGCCGGTGTAAGCGCGCTTCTCACCCTTAACGTGGATCTTGAGCTCGATGTTCTTAGGATCCCAAGCCTTAGTGTTGAAGTTCTCTACGACCTGGTAGCCGCAGTGAATATCACCAGAGTTGAGAGTAGAACAATAACCATGGAAGGAGAAGAAAAGCATCTTGTAACCAAGAGCCTTGAGACCTTCAAGGTTTACGTCGTAGTACTCAGTACCCTGAGGAGAAGTAACGTCACCAGAGAAGGAAACGTTAGTACCATAGGCCTTGTTACCGTAGTTGCCCCAGTATACAACCTCATTCTCTCCATCCTTGTTAACCAAGGTCATAGAAGAGTCGATATCGAACGCATGCTCCCAATGTACGAAAGTACGGATCTTAGAGCCCTTAACAGGAAGTCTGGTGCCTACAGGAGGAACATCAATACCCTTGCCGGAAGCAGAGGTATTTACAGGCATTGCAACCTTATAGAAGTTGGGAGATACATAGATCTTACCAAGAGACTCGAGACCTCTGTAGTGATTCTCGATCTTCTGGAAGCAGGTATCATGTACAAGCTTCTTGGTAGAATCGTTCAAACGAGACTTTCTATACTGTGCCTCATACTCAGTCTCCTTATGAGTCTTCACTCTACGGTTAGCGAAGAAGGAGAAAGTACGGCCATCAGCATCGTCTGCATTGATTGTAGACATGAGCTGATAGAGAACAATAGGATTCTTATCGGAGAGCATGTCAAGAATCTTTACTGCCTCAACAGGATTTGCACGAGAAAGAAGGAACTTAAGGTTTCTCTCAAGCAAAGACCCAGACTTTGCATAAACCTCAGCTGCAGCAAGAACGTCTCCATTCTTAATCATTGCAGTAGCCGCCTTATAGGGAGACTTGTTATTGTTCGCCTTATCTACCTGGACCTGACACTTCTTTACGAGAGTGTTGAAATACTTAGCCTGCTTCTTGGACATAGGACAATCCTTTACGAAAGGAAGAGACATGGTAATCAGTCTCTTAGTAGCAACGGGAAGCTCAAAAGTCTTCTGCTCGCCCATAATAGAGCGGGAATACTTTACAAGGTCCTTCTTATAAAGGAACTGCGCAAAGAAAGATCCTTCGGTAGCAGTCAGCATAAGGAGGGCATTGTCTGCACACTCGATATCCTGCATATTATAGAAGCCCTTATCAAGCAGGTACTTAAACTCTTCCGCCTCATCTGCAGACCAAGGACGCTTGTATGCAGCATAAGCTGCAGCAATCTCAGAAAGCTTGCAAGCTGCATCAACCTCAGAGAGGATCTGGAACTCGCGAAGCTTAATCTTAGTACCGATCTCGTACTGAGGAAGCTCCTTAGCAAATACCTCTACATGAGAGTTATTTGCACCGTAAGCGAAGACATAAGAAAGGAACTGCTCAATAAAGAGCTCATCCTGGGTGTAATACTGCATATCCTGAGGATGCTTAAAGTAAGAGGCAGGAACCTCAAGACGATAAATATCCTTGATGATCTTCAGCATGCCTTCAGTCAGCTTAAGAGGCTGGTCTACGACAATGCCGAAATTAGAAAGCAAAAACGCGTTGTAGTAAGCAGCGTTCTGGGTTGCCTGCATAGAGTCAAGCTCTACAGTCTCCTCAACAAGATAACGACGCTTAGCAAGAATTTCCTTCAAATTGTAATCCTTCATAACATACCTCCGAAAAGTAAAATTAGCGGCTGACTTGAGATAGCTCTACTACCAAAAATCAACCGCCTGTATAAATGGTCTAATTTTTGGCCTAACTAAAAAATCCCATATTTTTAGAAATAAGTATAGGCTCTATACGGAACGGCTCGCGTTGCCGCTCACATTATATTATACAACATTTATTTTTAAATTTTAACTTTATAATGTTAAATTATAGAAATTTTTTTAATCGATTTTTTCGCACTTAACTGTGATATCTTCAGGATCAATGGCATCCTTGGCAAGTGAAGCTTTCATAACTGCTTTAAACACAACAAGCAGCTCTTCATCAGTGCTACATCCAAAAGCTTCCTTCAAAGCTTCACAAATATCGTCTCCATAATCTACGGTCATTCTAAGTTTCATATTATCTCCTTAATGTGCATTTACATCTGCTTCATGAATAGTATCTATGTACCACTTCCACTGGGAATGTAGCTTCTGATAATAACTCGAGTTAAAGAAGGGCTCCATGTGCGTCGAAATAATCCAGCTGATAAGACATACATCTTCCATCTCTACATCACGAAACAGATGTCCGGGGCTAAGAAACAGGCCGTAAGCCAGGTAGCCACCAACGCAATGGTGATCGTAGTAATGCGCGTGGGAATAATCTACCGCGCCGTTTACTTTATCAATATGCCATGACTTAGTATAAGGCTTTCCAATATCATGCCAATAAGCCGCTTTAGCAAGCTTATTATAATCCTTATATTTTACGACATTCTCTCTAACTGCTCGATCTATAATATTGACGTGGGCCTGCATACAGTGGTCCCAAACGCCTAATGTATGATGGGGATTATCATGAGAAATATGTAGGTCAGACGCCTTAGAGGCAACATACTTAACCTGATCAAAGTCTTGCTGATTAAGATGAACCTCAATCTTATCAAATCCCTCATCAAGCCAAGGACTCTGCCAACGACGAAGCATTTTGTCAATGACCGCAGGGCCTACTTTACGCTCTCTAAGACTGTCACGACGGACACACTCCTCAGGCTCTGCCCACACGATATGGCACTCTACAGTATCATGAGTAGGATGAGCACAAGCGATAGCTGACTTACGTGCCTTTCTGGTAACGTTAGTTGCGTCATAAATAACAGTCTTATCTGCTCTAAGGTCTTCAGCAGTACGCTTTCTCATAAGCTCAAAAACTCTACCGTTATCTTCCTGAGAACCTGCATCGCCAAAAAGCTCTTCTCTGATAGCATCAGACGAATGAATTACAGTAACACCAGTACAGATAGCATCATCAACCGCCTTAAATTGTTCTGCATAAGAGCTCTTTCCCGAGCCAGGAAGGCCACACAAAATAATTAACTTCGCCATAAATCTCCTTTAACAACCGTAAACCTTTGGAGTCTTCTTATAAAGATCCTCTGGATTACTAAAATCGTATACATACTCATGATAATAACCGGCCCACAAGTTAGGGTACCAGACTACTTGTACTACACACTCTTCTTCTTTTGCAATTCTAATTGCCTCTTGCCAATCGTCAATAGTAGGCAAATTTCCAGCATAAAATGTTTTAATCGGTTTCAGCATTATTTCTTTCCTCCATTTCACGGTAAGCTAGACTAATAAAATACTCAGGAGTAATAACAGGATTTTCCGCCTGTAAAATCTCCCAATTCTTATGCACCCACGGGTCACAACGAGCTACCATGCGAGTCTCCGGAATAGTAATATGTCTAAATACTGAATACTGATTAAAGTCTATACTAGGCTGCTTAAATGTTTCCTCTATAATTTTCTGATGAATCTGCTTTTCAATATATTCTTTATACTTATCAATAATACTTTGCTGATACTTACAGAGCTCCCAAAGTTTAAAGTTTACTCCAAGCTTATCGAGCTCTTCCTCTGTAAAAGGATATACCTTGTCATATTTCATTAGTCCATCCACTCCCAAATATGTTCTCCGATAATATTATACAATGCAGTTGTATATTTTTTCTCAAGATAACTGTAAGCTACTCCGCTTAATAGAGCGTCGCTATTCATAAGATAACCGACTTTTTCTTCATACTGCTTTATGTAGTCTTCAAAAGCTTTACCGTCTTTCTTAGCAATGTCAGTCAGCTCTGCATATTCAAGATCATCAAGTCTGTCAAGTTCCTCAGCAGCATCGATAGCTTTCTTCAAAGACTCGGCAACCGTGCCATTCCAGGCGCTTTCACTCCAGCAACAATCCTTAGCTTCATAAGTCTTATAATAAAACTCAAGCATGGTTGTGATCATCTTATGCATGTAATAGCCAGACCACGGGCAGAATTCTTTCGCCTGTTTCTTAAGCTCCTTACGATACTTCTTCTGGCGCTTCATATAGCGTTTACGTTGCTCGTAGTAGTCTCTTTCGGTAAAATATAACTTAATAAGCTTAAACGGATTGGTCATTTCTCTGTCCTCTCTTTCGCTGCTCCTCATGGAGCTTTTCTTCTGCAGCTGCAGAAGCAGCTACATAAGTATTATACAGCTTTTCCAGTACAGTTTCGTTATCAATTTTAATAATAAGCTTAGATTTTGCGCCTTCTTGCAAAATCTGAATAGAATAATCAAACATTATACTTTCTCCCAAGTCAATTTAACTACTGTGCTAATAGTATCTTGAACTGCCTTCAAAGTATCATCCAAAAGCTCTCGAAATTCTTCTACAGTCATAATCTCATAATCAGAATTATAGCCGTCATAATAAGGATGCATAATAAGCCACTGCGATTCATCTCGTAGAGCCCTGGTAGAATTTCTAGTACAGGTATGCATTTTCTGATCAAAGAACCAAAGAACATCCTTAATCTCTTCCTTAGACTCTATCCAAAAAGCGTAGCATAGCTGGCCTTCTTCGTCCTCAAACTCACGGAAAACCTCGGGGCGTGACCACATATCAAACAGACGCTCCCACTTTTCGCAATCTTCTTGCTTTCTAAACTTTTTGCCATCCTTAGACTTAAAGTAAACTTCAGCAGGAATTTCAATTCTTTCCATATATTACCTCACAATATCTTCTAGTAGTGTAAGCTCACCAGCCATTGCAGCAAGAAATCGCTTAGATCTCTCTGCATCTGGCAGCTTCATCCATTTATACCAGGTATCACACCTAGACTTCGCCATTAGAGCACCATCGCAGTGAAAGTTCTTACAATTAACACAACAAGCAGTTATAAACATCTGCATCTGCGGACTCATAGAATGCCTCTCTTATTCAGAAGAATAAAATTAGTGATCATAAGATCTTCATAATCATATTCATTTTTAAGATACTCTGCGGCTGATTTTATTTCAGCCATGGTATTAAGCTTTTTATTACGTGCCAAGCTTACTGTGCCCGTAGTCGGCAAGCAACCCGGTTTGTTTATTGATGTATATACAATAAAATAAACATATTTCATTTTCGTACTCATAAGTCACCTCACCACTGGAATACTAAAGACGTCATTACATCTTCACTTTTTTAACTTTACCACAACGTTCACAGACAAGAACAATATGTTTTTCATTATTCGCTATCTGTGTGAAAGTGTGTAAGCACTTGTCTCGATGCAAAAGATTAATAACTATAGTTGGTATTAAACAACCTGCAGCAAGCACAATAATACCAAGAAATACTGGAACAAGAGCGTCCATCATATTACACCTGCTTTACCAAAGCAGCAATCTTAGACTTATCAAAGCGATTACCGACTTCCTTGACCGTAAGCCCAATCAGCTTACCAGGATTAGCCTCAGTCTCCTTAAGTCTCTTAATGATCTCAATGACCTCTTCCTCGGACATCTGCTTAGGAAGATACTGAGAAAGCTCCTTCAAAGTATACTCTGCTAAAACATACTGCTCATCTTCAGGCTTATAAATCTTAAGCAGCTCTTCCCTTTCTTTACATTCCTTAACAATAAGGTTAGTAATCTGCTCGTCAGTAAGAGGTAGCTCAAACTGGCCAGACTTTTCAGCCACCATGATTCTCTGTTTCATAACCTCATACGGATATTTTCTCACTGCATCACGAGTCTTAAACTCTTCAATAAATTTCTGATTAATAAGTTCTTTAAGCATCAAATTTACTCCTATCATATTCATCAATTTTTCTGCCACACTCAGGACAGAACTTCGGAAAATAACCACCTACCTGTAGCCACTGCGGAGGGCGCAGGTCTTCTCTCCAGTGGTCAAAAGTAATTTCAAGAGGTCTATATGGATCTTTGTTAAGCATTATACGGTAGCCTTTCTCGACCATGCCAATGGTCATGGCATAACTGCACTGCTCCTCATCAAGTTCCATAAGATCAGGATCTATTCGATTATTTGCACAAAATCTGCAGCTCATTACTTGTCCCTCCGCCTAAACAACTCTTTAAACCCAAAGATAATCATTCCGAATGTAATTATTAGCGCCCACATGAGATATACAACTAAGAGAGCTGGTAAAAATAATACAGTAATAACAATGGTAGCAATAATTGTGCCGGCTAGATTCATTTCATCTCTAAGATATTCCCACAACAGAGGTAGGACTAACAAGGAGCGAATAAATTCTGTCTCACTAACTCTTGTAGCCATAACAATAGCTGCGGGAATTTGAAACATAACCCATAAGAACAACGGAATTTCAAGCCATAAATTATCAAGTCCAAACATAATTAAACCTCACTGACAAATGATTACATTGGCGGTAGAGAAGTAGTAAACAGCCTCTCCATTCTCCCACATATCCTTAAAATCAAAACCGATAGTTATCTCAAGGTCTTCGACAGAGAAAGCCTCATCTTCTTCCATGAAGCCGTCCTTAACTCTCTGCTCTACCCACAGCTCCATAGTCTTCTTAACTCTGTCCGCAAGCCAATTCTTGTCCTCTTCCGTAAGATTCGCTTCGGTAGTAATATTTGGGTTGAGTAAATCCCAAGTTTTCTGCCAATTGTAATGCTCTGCAATGAGAACATCCTTGTTATCAACACCAGCAATAAGTTTATCTGTAAGTAAACTTAGTTTCGAATGGAGATTAGTGGCAAACTTTTCCAAATGAGCGCTGAAATCATTATCATTCACAGTCAATCTGATAATCATAAGTCCTCCTAAAAATTTACTAATATATTATACAGTCTTTTGACGTTTCTTTTCGTCTTCTTCAACCAGATAGTCACAAAATTCCTGACAACGCTCTTTAGATGTAAACACAGACTGCCATTCATTTAGCTCTGACATAGGCTTAAGATCAGAAGCTCGATAAGTGCCAATTTCAGACTCCTCCGAGATTATAAATTCGGCCTTATTAAGAGTTTCATACTCTGTAGTGTACCAATAATAAAGGGGCTTGTCACAAAAGCTATCGTCTCTTTCTTGATTTTTTGCCCTTGCCTCAGGATTAACTCTAAATCTAGCCAAAAGTGCAGGTACAGGTTTATAAATAGTAGTGGTCTGATCACAATCACAAGGTTCTGTCATATCGCGTCCTCTTGAGAAGTAAAATGCAGTTTTCTACTTCCGTCACACTTATCGCACTTCGGAGGTTTAAGATATTCTCGACCTACCTTCCAAGCCTGTACTAGATGCTCCCCAAGCAAGCTTTCAAATGTACTATTTCTAGCCGCTTCCTGGGCTTCTTTAATTTTTCTTACACAGTCGGCTCGTACCTGCATAAGTTCTCGCTCCATACGAGTACGGTCTTCTTTATAAGGTCTAAGCTCTTCATTCTCTTTTCTGAGAGCTTCAAGTTCAGCCTTAACTTCTTCTTTCAAGGTGCCAAGAATTATTCTCTTAAGTTCCTCAAAAACCATATCGCCTGTCGAAGGCTCCGGCAAATCAAAATAATCATTATACATATTAAACTCCTCCTCTATACAGCTGATCAATTTCTTCTTCTGTAAACAAACTAGGGACCTCCTCGTTGGGCTTTTCACCTAAAGCAAGAAAATCTTTTTTAGTCTTTTCAAGAACCCACCAAAGGTGGTCAATCATTGTATGCGGTTGAGGTCTTTCAGTATATCGCGGCTGATTATAATACTGTTTGACCATCTTAATGTAAAGATTTAATACATCTTCCAGCACCTGATTGATTTCCTCTTTAGTCATGTTTAACTTCCTCCCCATAAGAATCATACCTCTTGCCGTCCCACCAATAGCCTGTATAAGTCAGGCAATAAAACTCCGACCACTTATGTCCATCCTCACAACTCATGTTATACTGAACACCTGCTCCAAGACTTACTACTGCAGCGTCGTGAGTCTGGCATGTCTTGCCACATTTTGGGCAAATACGTCCAAATAGCTTTTTATCTTCCATAAGTACCTCTCATATAAGTAAAGCCGCCAGATTACTGACGGCCCTCCTTTTTAGCCTTTTCGAAGGCCTTAATTTTCTCGATTATCTGAAGTTGCTGTCTTAAATACTTTTCGTCTCGAAGCATCTCACTACACCACTCGCAGATATATTCTTGTTTAATTCTTCCCGTCTCTACTGGACAATCCGGATCGCCATACTTACAGCCATGCCAAACACAGCAGTGAGAAGCATGAACTGTGTCATGAGAATTTAACTTTGACATCTTAAGCCTCCAAGGTGCAACACTTCAACTCATAAATAGCGGAAGTAGTCATATAAGAAAAATCTCCGCACCAATGACCGCTTTTGCCGAGTCTATGCTCAAGAGCCGTCTTAGCAACCTGTAAAGAGCTATAAGCATCGCTGCTGATATTATCAGAGCAACCTGGTGTAAGATAACGAACTAAACATACCCAGACTTCTTGTTTCATGATCTATCCTCAAATCTTTGGTACTTGGTGCCGAGAGCAGGAATCGAACCTGCGTCTGAACAGTGTCTCCAGCGCTCGCCTTACCACTTGGCTATCTCGGCAAAAGGCCCTGAGGGCCTAAATTGAGCTCTTAGCCCAACTCCGAGAGCATCTTAGCAATCTCAATATCGAGGTCTCTGGCCTCAACCATACGGTCACTATAAGCTACCTCAGCACGCTGGAGAGCAGTCTTAACTCTGCGCTTTTCATTCTCAATGAACTCGAGATTCATTTTACAGAACTTAGCATATTCCTTCATGCTCGCTGCACGCTTCAGAGCGATCTTGTGATCGAGACGACGGAGAGCAACCTCTTTACCAAATGCAAGGCTAAAGGTATCACCAGGAGCACACTTTGCAAAAGCACTTACAGGCTTACCTGCGTACATAGTCTCTGCCTTAACGATATGAGCGCCGGTCTTCTTGTCAATGTAATCGAACGTTTTAGTTTCGTAGTTTCTCATAATAACTCCTTTAAGTAGTAGTCAGTTTTGTCGACATTATATTATACAATGTATTAAAGTAAGATTTAGCCACTTTATTCTCAAAGCTAGGGTTAAAATCTTCTTTATTAATAATTCTTACAGGCCTGCCATACTGATAGGTACCAGGCATCGGAATTCCAGGAATCTGAGAATCATTTACAATGCACTCGAACTTGTCGTTGCCCTTTTCATCTCGGTACTCGGGATTCCCGTCAAGGCAGCCTCGTCTATAAACTTCATAAACTGCATTACAAACATTACGAGGATTACTTTTAATAGCGGCGGTTCTGACTAATACATGATACCCGCCAGAGGTATCTATGATAAGATAATTTCCTCGGCCATAATGTACGTCAAATACTCGCTTCATGGACTCAAAATACTGCTCAGGACGCACGATACCAATATCGGTAGACTTGAACCATGCAGGTACATCAATATCGAAATCGAGCCAATAAACGGAGCCCTTGCAATGTGCTCTCGCATGCTTTACATTGCTTTCAATGTTACTGAACGCCTGATAAGACTGGAGATTTGTATCAAGATTTTTGCCGTTAAGCATCGCTTTCACAATCGCAGTCTTAGTTTCTTGAAGTTTCTGAGTCACTTCATCGGCCACTTTGATCTCGTCACAGGGATTTACATAAAAGATAATCGCAAGACACTTCTCAGGAAGTGGATATCCACCAGAGGTTGTGTAAGCCATCTTATCTACATTAAAACGTAGGACATGTTTCATAAAATTAGTGAAGTTCCACCCATCATCCGCCTGAAGATCTGCAAGATCATGAATCTTCTTTACTCTAAAGGTCTGAGTAGACATAAACTCGGCCTCTCTTTTAGCTACCCCAACTTCAGCTCTCTCCTCGTCAGAAAGCTTCTTAAAGCGTGCTACGAAAACTGCTGCATAAGACTCATGAATCATAGGTTTCTGCACTACATTATCGAAAAACCATTTAATCTCATCTTCATCAGCAACCATCTGATACATAGGTTCATCGTGAATCATCTAATATCCTCCAAAAGTTCCCAGTCTATATATAAGAAGTGCATCTTATCTACATGCTTATTAGTGTGCCAGTGTCCGCAGAACCAAGCCTTATAATCTAGCTTGTCTTCAATTTCGTCAAGCCAACGTTCAGTGCTGTCGTCTACCTTAGACTGATCTATACCTGAAATAAACATCTCAACAGGTTCATACTTGAACGGGCAAGTGTGTGAGAATACTGCATCCACCTTGTAACCAATATTAACAAGCTGCGCAGCAACATTAGTCTTAATAGCCTCTGTAGGCTGCTCACTTTCAAACCAAGCATATCCACTAGCAAGTCTATAATACTTGTCAACGCTATAAGCTCCACCAAGCACAAGACACTTAATGCCATTAAGATTAAATACAGAACCGTCAACTGCAAAGAGCAACTTAGGATACTGCTCTTGTTTATATACAAGTCCCTCATTCCACAGCATCATTTGATAGCCTGCTACATTTGCCGGACGTTCCTCATGGTTACCATGGATACAGAGAATAGTAGCCTCGATATACTTATCCAGGGCTTCTTTCATCCGATCATCTCGTTTATTGAGATAATAGTTTGCCCCGACATCGCCGAGAATTACAATAATATCATCCTTGGTTACTCCAAGCTGTTGAGCTCTATAAATAAGAAATTCAGGATTGCCGTGAATATCACCTGTTATATAAACCATAAACTCCTCCATACTACATTCTAATATATTATACGATAAAAGAGCCCGTAGAACGAGCTCTTTAGATTAAATTTCTTTATAGAAAGGATCACTAATTTCATCGTAGTAAGAATCTGCTTCAGTACAATTATACCAGCAAAATTCTACTAGTCTTACATCAGCCATATTGATCTCCGGAAAGAGCCGATGGAATTCAGCGTAATACTTTGCAGCCTCAGTAGGATAGAGCGCTCTTGTCTTACCCCACTCGCCATCACAAGCATCATATTCTCTGTCAATTACAAAATCGATGAAGAGATCATCGCAAGGACCCCAAGAAAACTTTCCGATAGTGCCGTAGCTAAACAGCCCGGAATGAGCTTTCTCAAAATCCATCTTAAAATCGTCGATATCCTCGAGAGCATCAACATCTACATATCTATTAACAGGAAGGCGAAGAACCTTCTCTCTAACATAAGTACTCATATAATCTCCTTAAAATTCTGTAAACAGCTTTACAGAGTCTCTTGTTCTAGAATTAGAAGTATAAACATTACTGATAAGCTTATCTCTAATACGAGAGTAATCAATTTCATACTCATTCGTATGTGTAACCGCTACACTTGCAGTCATTTTCACATTAAAGAGAGTATTAAGCTTTGCTTTCTCAAAATCAGCCGAAGTTCTTGTAACAAGATTAGGAATAATAAGTTCCCCATAACGCAGATTATCCTGAAACGGATTTGTGATATTTGTCTCATCAAACATCTCTGCATTAATTAAAGACTTGTCACACTCAGTTTCAAATCTACCTACGCCATGACGAGTCATGTAAGTTCTAGTTACATAACAAACTTCCATATTAATTTCATCGGAGTTATCAAAATGTCTATTTACAGTTTTAGCTATATTATTCCAGCCGGTCGAAGTGGGGGTAGTGTTATCGCCATAAAAAGTGTTATCTTTATCGAGGAGCAAACCCTGGCCATTCTCAAAAACTATATTCTTATAACTAGAAAGATTTATAGTACTAGCACCCTTTGTATGACAGATCATAAAGTGGACATCATTAATAAAATGTTCAATCATCATATCTGAATACACGATGCTATACCACTCAAGGGGAATCGAAGATACACCAAGCTCCTTCAAACGGTCTCTCATATAGCCGTCACGAATAGACTTAAGATAGTTAATTTTTGCTTCTTTAGGAAGCATATCAAAATGAAACAATGAATAAGCCTGTTGCTGCTTCTCGTATCTGACAATAGTCTCCCAAATACCCATTCCGCAGCTTCCGTGTTTATTCTCTTCTCGAGCTGCTTCTACGATCTGGTTTACAATCATGTCATAAGGGGTGCTCCAACGGCAGCCGTCTTCAAAATAGAAGTTAAAATTATTTAGATCATAACCAAGTTGTCTGAGATCAAACCATTCTTTTACGAATGTCATAGGGTTAAGAATATAATCTGAAATACAATAAGTATCTGCACCAGCAAGAGTACCCGAACCAAAATGATGAAAAACATGCTGAGTACCATTAGGATCTGTTACAGTATGTCCTCTCTGAGCGCCACCATTAGAAAGGACTACAATGCAATCTTCATTTTTAGACTTAGCTTGATGGCAGAAATAATCTGCCATCAAGCCTTTTCCCTCATCTCCAAAATTTGCCCCGATAACAACTTTGATATTGGTCATATTACCAAACAATCTCCCCGTTTTCGTTAGTCTGAGTAACTGCAGACTCGGTAAGAATCATAGAGCTCTCACCCTCAGCTGCGCTAAGAATAATCTCGATAATGGTATTAGTTACATCGTTCATACCTACAGTATAGAAATGCTGATCATCGAGATATTCCTTCCAAGTTCTCTCGATGGACGACGACATGTAATTACGATGATCTACATTGATATGATAAATATCGAACTTCTCACTTGCTTCTGCCCAAAGGTCCTTGGTATCGATATCATCCTGCAGATCATCACCAGTTGACTCAATAAGTCCACGCTTAGGCAAATAAGGATTGAGCTCCTCATCTCCCAGAGTGATGATAATGCCCTTTCGACCGCGCTTCCAAGCATCCAAAGAACAATGTCTGGATCCCATGTACCAAGCAGCAGTATAAGACTCGTAAGAATTACCACCGCCGCCAAACTCAAAGTATACCTGGTCCATCTGTTCTACAATTCGCACGTCAGACTCAAACTGGGAGATCTGAATAGGAGCAGAGTCATAGGCAAGGTCACCAATACCCATGACCATGAATTCTACGTCCTTGAGCTTAGAATACATTTCAGTCATAACTGTATTAATATTCTTTGCAACCTGTACCGCAGCATCGCCCATAGAACCAGTTACGTCAAGGGCGAGAATGACAGGAATGGTAGTAGGATGCTCTTCGCTATCAAGACACTCTCTGAGAACATTCTTAGGATTGAGAATAGCAGGCAGAGCGCGGCTCTTGTACATCTGAGCAGCGGAAGCTTCACCCTTTACGCCTTTAACTCCACGGACGCCCGAAACACCGTCTACGGTATAACCGCAAGAAGTAGCATAAGCTGTATAAGAGCTAGTTGTCCAAGTTCCAGATCCCATTACTCTTCAGCCTCCTCTTCATCTTCAGATGCTACCTCAACTTCAGGCTCTGCAGCAAAATCAAACATACCATCAAGCATGCCGTCGAACATGGAACCCATACCGCCATTCATCATCATAAGCATAGGAAGCATGTTGTTACCGCCGGCAGTAAGACCAGCACCGGAAGTACCACCCATCATCTGGCTCATCATCATAAACTTCATCATCTGAGCCATACCATCCTTACCCTTAGAAGCATTAGCACCAAGCATGCTTACAATCTTACCATAGAAGTAAGTGCTGCCCATAAAGACGTGGCGCTCAGGAACGATAGTATCGATAGTGCTATCTTCGTAGTTCATTACGGTGATAGTCTTTTCGTCTGCCTTGATAACGCACTGGGGACGACCCTTTACAAGAATGATATCACCGACATCAACCTTGTTTGTGGGGATAACAAAGAAGAAGTCATCGCCGATATTGAAAACAAAGTTAGAGCAATTAGTAAGACGCCCGGTCTTAACATTGTAGCTCTTATAGCCACCCGAGGTCTTGACAGCAATCTTACCGTGCATGGTAAGGCGGCACATACCTGCACCAAGCTTTCCAAACATTCCGTTAAAGCAACTAGTGAAATCCATAGTTAAACTCCTTTAAATTTATTTTTATTTACATTATATTATACAATAACAAAGCGGCAAAATTATATCATCTAACAAATTTTGCCGCAATATTTTTAACACCAGAATATTCCGGCAATAGCTGACATCATCACTGTCATAAAAGTTCCAAGGGCGATCAGCTTAATCCAAATAGGCGGTGTTTGAATTCGGTAATCTTCATCTTCATCATGCTTATGACAAACTCCGCAAGGGCAGCAGGCAAGACCAGCATGTTCGTGAGTATGAGGCTTATGTTCTTGAACAATTGCCTCAACATTGCTACCTGGTGCCATAGACTCGGGATCTGTAGTTGCTACTTTAAAAGTAAATAAGCCAAGAACTGCAATAATGAGTACAAGACAAAAAACCCAAAGAGATGATTTCCATGCAGTATTCATTTTCTCACCTCCCTTAAGGCAACAATTCCTCAATATACATTCTGTCCTTAGTGAAGATAGGACTATTATTATCTTCGACCCAAGCATGTCTTTCTACATTGTCTTTCAAGATAGTTTCACGCTTTACGCAGACTCCACGCTTGAAAGGAACAGGCATATTATTAAAATTAACCCCGTGCTGCTTCCAAAGCATATCCTGAATCTGACCGGTAGTCTTATGCTCAAGCTGCTTATGACTAAAGTAGCTCTGGCCAAGCATCTGAATTGCATTTCTGGTAGCATCCTGCTGTCTCCAGATAAAACAATTTGCAACCTCTTCCTTAGGAATGCTGAAACAGCGAGCATCAAACAACGCACCTGTAGTAATACATTTATTGAGAGCTACAAGGTAAGACTGCTCAAGGTCTGTGTCTTGAAGAGCACAAATAGCCTCAATTACTTCATCTGCTGCCCTCTCAAAAGCACGATTAAACTCAAGAGTTGCCATAGAGGCCGCAATAGAGCATACCTTCTGCACAGAATAGCCAAACCACGCATCTGTGGTGAGAGTGTCGAAATCTGTTAAAAGCAGAGTAATTTCGTCACTCTGAGTGTAACCAAGTTTACAACCTTGAATATTAGCACAAAGATATTTGGTAGTATCTACCATTGCCTTGTGTAGGACCTGATCCCAGGGTCTCTTAAGCCCCCTAGTAAAGCTGTGAAAAGCCTTACCGTCAAGTCTAATAATCACAGGACAACGACGTGTCAAATAAGTTTTACTACGATTTTCGTAGTTGGCTTTCATACGATCGCCAAGCGCATCTTTCTTAACTTTTCCCATATTTAGCCTCCACGTTTGTTTCTTCGTTTATTTCTTCTGTTATCAATAAGAGCGACAATACCTATCTTGATAAGAATAACAAGCATAGCTACAATAAAGATTGCAACTACAAGAGCACTGGGCATCCAAAGCGGTGCGGTGACCCACCACCAAGACCAAGTAATTACATTACAAAGCTTAAGCACTAGAAAAACAAGGAAAAGTAATCCACAAAACCCAATGCCACTTGTAGCACCTGAACTTTTGTTATCCATAGCTTATCCTCGCTTTCTAAATTGTGCAAAAGGGATGGTAGCCCAACGTGTAAGACACATTGTGCATACTTCCTCACTGGTATCTTCATCTTCAGTTGCCTGACAAACCTTATCTGCAAGCTCAGCTGGACACTGATCGTGAATTGCAAGCTCTATAGCCTGCTCAAGTCTTTTAGCTTTAGCTGTAGTAGGTCCCGCGACTTTAGCAGCAAGACGGCGATAGCACTCAGCACACTGCTGAGCTTCCTGCTCCTCCGGAACCTCCGCGCCATTACAAAGGTAATCAGCGGTATCAGGAGGACAATTATCGGAGCATGCTGCTCTAAGAACCTCAAACAAGTGGTCCTCGCGAGCGGTCGCAGTAGTATATTCATAAGTCTTATGTGTAATAGGATCAAGTAAGGGTCTCTGTGACGGCATCTGACGAATCTCCTTTAATTTCACAAATTTTACAACCGGCTCGACGATTATCACAAAAATATTCCTCAGGAATTTCTGCAATAGTCTCCTCAGCTTTATTCAAAATCCAATAAGTATACTTATTTTTAATAGTCTCAAATCTGATCACTGCAGTTGCGGCATTAGTACTGATAATCTCAAGAGTATCAATACTTACAGGTCTACAATGTCTATGGTACTTACCATTCTGGTCTACATACTCAAAACGAGTGATAGCCTTAGAGTATGGCACATTATTAATAACCTGTACATCAGAAGTGAGTTTAACTCTATAAGTCTCGGGGCTCTCAAGCAAAAACTTAAGAGCCTGGGACTTAAGATCATTTAGCGTTATAGCTTCCTGAAGATCTCTGTAGTGCTGTTCACTAAGATCCTTCCAATATTTCTTGTTTCGCATATTACATCTCCGCCAGTACGTCCTCGGCCACATCGGTAGTGGACTCAGCAAGCTTCTCAGAGATAATTCCCTCAAGAACCTTAAACTCAAAGTTCTTATGCTTTACAGCTGCGAACTTAGGACGATTGATGATACGGACTACGACACCCTCTCTGATATGGGTCTTACCTACAGGGTCAGTGCCAGAGTAGTAATCCTCAGCACACTTCATTACCATATCACCAAGAGTTCCGTCACCAATAAGGTAATCATGATCATAACCGTCAGGGGCAGTGAAATGGAGACGATCAGCAGACAGAGTTGCCTTACCAAATACAGGAACGCACTTGATACCCATCTGCTCACAACGGTAGCGCATGAAATCAGGAGTGTACTCCACAACCTCTCCATCCTCATTAGTCATAGTCATACGATATACATAGATATCAGACTGAGGATTTGCTGGACCAGAGATTGCATCAACAATCATACCAAGTTCGCTAGCAGGTGTTGGCTCTGTAGGTGAACAGCCATAAGAGAACACAGTCTCCTTACCATACTGCTTTACAAAGTCCTTACCAAGCTTCTCATTATTACCAGAGCCCATGATAGAAGCACCAGTATGAGTAAAACCTACGACCTCATAGTAAGCAGTCTCACCCTTCCAAAGCTTTCCAACAAAGGCATTATGATGCTGCTCTCTAAAAGCATTAGAGCCATAGAAGCCACCATCGAAAGTATCAAGAACTACACGGCGGGTACCAGAGACATAACCCCAGTCATAGACAGGCTTACCAGGGCGCTTGAAAATCCTGTCAAGAAGAGTCTTCTTATAACCAGTGAGAACCTTGAGGTGTCCAGTACGCTGAGAAGTTCCGTGCATCTTAAGAGTAAACTCGAGCTCATCGCCTACCTTAAAAGCACCAAGGTTATAAGCAAGCTGCTCAGTATCAGCATGCTCAGCAAACTGAGGTGCAATAGGCGCTCTAAACTTACGAGTATGATTACCAAGACCAGGAGCACCTCTACGGGCCTGGGTCTTAGGAATATACTTAGTACAGATCTCCTCGCCATTAAAAGTCTCGATACGGTCACCTACTCCAAGAGTAGAAATATCACCAAAAGACTCAAGACACTTCAGCGGAAGGAAGAGACCATCGGACTTCTCACCTCTAAGCTTGATAGCAGTTACATTACGCTTATCAGGATCCATGTAGCCACCGATATTATTGCCCTCAGCGTCCTTCTTTCTGAGAAGGTTATTAGCCTCTGCAAACTTTACAGAAAGCTGTCCACCAGTAGGGAAGTATACGCCGATCTGATCCTCCGAATAAGACAGATCAACACAAATAGTATTACCGAATACAGTTGCGAGCTGCAGACGGTCAGCATTAGGATGAGGTCTTACATCCTTAAGCTTAGTTACAATAGCATAGTAACTCATTATGTATTCTCCTTTAACTTTTACTTTATTTTATTATACAGTGTGCCAATATGTATTTTCAAAGTCTGCGACATAAATTAGATGGCCTCTATCAATAAATAGATTTCTAAATGCTGCAAATGCCTTAGACTTTACAGGAAGCATGGAAGGCATGTCTACAAACAAACGAGCATCTCGCTCGAGAGGCTGTCCAAGCTCAAACATCTTGATATGACAGACCTTACCAAAGCGCTCTCGGTAAGACTTACAAAAGAGCTCAAACTCCATCTGACTGTAGGCTACCAAGTAGCACGGAACATGCTCAGATTCTTCAATCATCTTGTGCAACCAAGCAGTTTTGCCAAGGCCACGCCCAGCTTTGAACTGCCTTACCACTCCTTCTGGAGTATTAAGAATATTCCCACGAGCAAGACCAGAGACAAGAACATAAAATTCCTTCCAAGTTGCTACTCTATACCCAGGGCAATCGTAGTCACGGTTATAAGGGGCATCAAAAACTACCTGAATACCATCAAAGTTCTTAAGATTATGTACTCCATCATCAAGAAGAAGATCAACTTTGATCAAAGCTTTATTATACGTTACAATAAGATTTTCCTTTGTCAAATAAGGGAAATGTGCAAACAGACTTCTCTTAAATTTATAAGGAAGAATCTTGTAGTGAGTGCTTGTAATAATATAAATTTCATGCCCTTCTGCAAGAAGGCGTTCAACCACTTCAGGAGCCTCATGCTTAATAGTAACTTCATCCCAGAACTCAGGAGTATTAAGCGGCTCAAAAAGCTCAGCCTTAGTTAGCCAAGGGTACTTCTTAGCAAGTTCCCACTCAGTAACGTCTTCTACTTGAACATGAGTACTGTGTTTCTTGTTTAGCCATTCAACCCATGTTTCGAGCATGTTATTCATTACCCCATCAAAGTCAATTCCAATCTTCATTTGTGGACCTCTCTATTATTAAAAATTCTATAGGGTCACTACGGGAATCGAACCCGTCGGGACGTCTCCCGCTCATCCTTAAGCAATGACCCGTATTATATAATACAATAAAAGACGGTACAAATTAACAATAAAAGAGGGAGTTTTTAAGAACTCCCTCAATGCCTTAATTGTGATCGTGTAAGGCCACACGACCTGCTAGTTGGGCGGAGTTTCCTCCGCATGAGAATTTTTCGTCATAAAGTCGTGAAATCCTCCTTTTGCAAGATATTTGTCTGGATTGCGTTTGTGGACATTTCAGCTACCCACTTACCGCCACATGGGCTGGATTTTGGTCAAATTGTAGCATCCATTAAGTCGACCCGCTTCTTAATTAAGTCTTGTGGACTGCAATCTAAAAGAAGTGTTAGAACATTTTCAGACATTTAAAAATTTTATAGGCTGTTCATCACATTCCATTTACCACAGCTCTTTTGACAATCCCGCAGAGGTTCCGACCCGCTAAGTTTAAACGTGTTACACGGCCTGCTTGCACCCCGATTCACGCTAACCTGTCATCAACGCAGTTATTAGCGGCTAACGGCTTGAGGATCCTTCGTGGCACCTACTTTTGAAATGCGAGGTAAGGCTAGCAACACCTTACAAACCATCAGCTTTTGAT
>JAEIGA010004573.1_pt1 | contig 21389 bp, 12 predicted proteins | sample 9270691 | NCBI WGS metagenome assembly JAEIGA01 (sample SAMN17057246, study PRJNA624740) | gut metagenome | biome: biome; isolation source: fecal sample | host: Bos grunniens | place: China: Xizang | collected 2019 | reverse complement strand
CCTTACAATGATAGATCCTGAGGGTACAAAGTACCTTGCATGGGAAATCATGACGGAGAGCGGGGTGAAGGTGCTTATGTATGTGCTTGTTGTGGACGTCATCATGGAAGGCAATGAGGTCAAAGGTGTCATCATTGAGTCTAAGAAAGGACGCGAGGCAATCCTTGCAAAGAGAATCGTAGACTGTACAGGTGATGGTGATGTAGCGTTCCGTTCAGGTTGTGAGATGGCGTATGGCAATGAGGATGGAATCGCTCAGCCGGCAACATTGATGTTCTCAATGCGTGGAGTTGATTCGCGCAAGCTTCGAGATGCGGTGGCAGACCATCCTGAGATATATGATATAGATTTCATTCCAAATGAATTCTTCCGTCCTATGGACAACTGCACGATGGTAGGATTCCGTAACCAGATCAAGCAGGCTCGTGAGGACGGATTCTTCATTCCGGTGGAACGTACTATCTTCATGACAGGTATGGCAGAAGACGAATGGTGGGTCAACATGAGCCGTGTGAGCGGAATCGATGCCACTGATCCTGACCAGTACACCAAGGGTGAGGAACTTGCGATCAGATACAATGAGGAAATTGCAAGATATCTCAAGAAATATATCCCAGGTTTCGAGAATGCTTATTTCGATAGGGTAGCACCGTTCATGGGCATCAGGGAGACACGCAGGCTTGTCGGAGAATATATTCTTACAGAGCAGGATATCTTTGATTGCGCAAAGTTTGATGATTCAATAGCTGTTTCTGCATATCCAGTCGATCAGCATCATCCGGTAGGAGGAGACTGCACGCTCATGTGGTGTCCGGATTGCCATGATATTCCTTATAGAAGCCTTTTGCCAAAGAAGATCGATTCATTGATCGTGGCAGGAAGATGCATCAGTGCTACACATCTTGCCCTTGCATCAGTTCGTGTAATGGGCCCTGCAATGGCTACAGGAGAAGCAGCAGGAAAGGCTGCAGCCCTCTCAGTCAAGCACAATGTCCAGTTGCGAGACCTTGATGTTGCAGCCCTTCAGACAGCCCTTCGCGAAGAAGGTGTTTATCTCCGAGACTAGTTCTCTTTCTGGAGCTCTTCGATATATCCGAGGAGCTCTTCTGTTCTATTTATTATTTTTTTGTTGATGCGGCCGCCGATGATTCCTCCAAGGATTCCACCGGTGGCTGCACCGCTTAGGAAACCTATTGTCATTGGAGTCATCTCGAATCGGGTCAGGATTTCATATGTCATCCATCCGAACCAGATTATGATCATCGGGATGGCAGTCTTGTACCAGTCTTTGTAATGTGTCCTGATCTTGCTGATATCCCTGGCGGTCTCGACAAGATTACCGGCTGAGATATCAATCCTGCTTAGTTGAATCTTCTGGATCAGGGTCAGAAGGACGCACACTGCCAGCATCAGTCCGGTTGCGATTGTGAATGCGAGAGACAGCCCCTTGAAGTGAAAGAACCAGGTGCAGTATACCAGAGCTAACATACCTGCGATTACAGTCATGGTGACAGTCCTGTTTATGTCCGAAATCTTTGTCCTGAATGAGTTCCGGATATGCTTTTCGTTGACAATGGTCTGATCTTCAAGCTTTTTCTTCAGGTTGTCGATCTGAATCTTCATTTCCTCTAATTCGTGTGAAATCAATCTGTTTTCCATCTTATGTGCATTTTATTCGTCCGACATTTTCTTTAACTGTTCCTTGATTCTGAAAAGACGTACCGAAACGTTCTTAGCAGAAATTCCGACGATGGAACCTATCTCATCATAACTTAGATCTTCAAGCCACAATAATACGATTGCTCTGTCGAAAGGACCCAGGCGGCTGATGCGTTTCTGAAGCATGCGTGTCTGCTTCATATCCTCGGCTGAATCATCGAACAGATTGATGCTTACATCCAAAGGGACAGTCTCTCCTCTGCGCTTCTTCTTTCGCTCTGCCGTGATGCATGTGTTGAGAGTCACCCTGTAGATCCAGGTCTTGATATCGCTCTCGCCCTTAAATGTGGCATATCCTTTCCATAAGTTGATGAGGGCTTCCTGGAAAAGGTCCGCGACCTCTTCCTCATCATTGGAGAACATATAGCATACTGTATAGATAGTACTCTTGTGCTCTTTGATGGTTTTTGCAAATTTCAGTTCCAGTTGTTCCATCGGTGTCTGTTTTGTTTTCTGCACATTAGACGCACTTTGTCTGAATTTACTACAGAAAATTCTTATTATTTTTAAGGAAATGTGATTTCAAGATTGAAAACCGGGTGTGAGGATGGTGTGTGGGACTGTCTGACGATTGTCCAGATCTTCCTTACAACCTCCGGCATCATCCATATGGATGAATATCACATTCGGTCTGTTGGGAGTATTTGCTGTTTCAGCATTCTGTACAAAAATGGCTGCAGGGATTGCAGCCATAATCAGTCCGTTCTTTACTTTCATACTATTTCTTGTATGCGCCAGGTTTGATGTTCAAGGTCTTCACAACCTTTTCCTGATCGATGAATTCAAGCTTTATGTTGTCATTCTTCACAGTCGCATCCATTCTCTTTGCATTTGGATTGCATATTACAGGGAAGTCTGCAGATGTCGTACCTGGTTCATAATACTTGTATTGGTGGATGTGTCCGCAAAGCATCACGTCAATTCCTGCCTCATTGAGAACAGGTACGAGATATTTGCTGATGGTTTTCTGACCATGCCAACCGTTCTCACCTGGCTGCATATGGCAGAATACGATTCTTGTCTTTGCATTCCTGAATTCTTCGCTCTTTACGACTTCCTTGAGCCACTCCGCCTCCTGCTTGACGTAATCCTCGGTTATCATGATTCCCAGGTTGCGGATATCCGAGTCATGCTTGTCTTCACCACCATCGAGGACGATGAAGTAATGATCTCCGTAATTGTATGAGTAATAAGTTTTTCCGGTAGGAGTATCCATGTATTCGAGATACTTGAGAGCATCATTGCCACGGTATTCATGGTTGCCTCTTACGAACATTATCGGAGTGTATGCACCGAAAAGCTTTGATGCAGACTTGAGGTAGCATTTTGCAATATCCTCTTCATGGTCGACAGTAGAAGTCATGTCACCGTTGAAGCATACGAAGTCGTATTTGTCCTTTGAATCAGGGAAGAGGGTTCTGAATACCGAATCCTGTTCGTGCATGTCGTTCACCATTGCGAATCTGACCTCGTCATATTCCTTGGATAGGGTAGTGACTTTTGTGATGTTTCGCCTTACTTCGTTTCCCCAGCCTGCTGTAAAGGCAATGTGATCTCTGTGCTCGGCTGAAACCACACCGTTCATGAGAATTCTGTAGCGGTATGTTGTGCCTGGCTCAAGACCGGATACGGTAATTTTATGAAGTTTAGTGATAGGGCGTCTTCCTTGGCCTCTGAGGTCATAATATTTCGGCCTTTCGACATTATAAAAATGTGTGTCATCGTCCGGTGCAATCTCAACCCACGAAACAGCATCCATGTCTGTGGTCCATACGACAGTAAAGCTGGTCTGCGTAACATTCTGGAGGTATGGTCCGCAGGTGACTTTTACTTTTGGTGTCTGTCCCGACGCAAGGCTGGTCATTGAAATGATAGTGGAAAGAATGAGAATGAGTCTTTTCATGATGTTTTATTATTTTCTTCTACAAAAATAGCAATTTCAAGCAAATAATGACATTATTCGATTTTCTATACCTATCTTTCATAGATTTTATGTAAGTTTGTTTGCCGCAAATCCGGCTTGGACTAATTATAGATAACACTAATATGAAAAGATTTATTTCTCTCATTACCATGCTGCTTGTATGTGCAGCGGTATCAGCACAGGAACAGCCGACGTTTTCCGGCAAGATGAATAAAGATGACATCCGTGAGGTCTGTACAGCTGTGTCAAACTGGCAGATTGACAACTTTGCCAATGTCAAGCATAATAAGGCCGGATGGCATAACGGAGCGCTTTATATCGGCATGTTCCATTGGGCAGAAATGTCAAATGATCAGAAAGCTGCAGATTTTCTGATGCAGGTGGGAAAAGGCCTGAAATGGGGATTGCTTTCCCGTTCTTATCATGCAGACGACATCTGCGTAGGCCAGATGTATCTTGAGATGTACAAGAAACATAATGAGGAGAAGATGATCCAGCCTTTGAAGGAGCGTGCATTCTATGTGGCAAGTCATCCTTCTGATGCAGTTCTTTCTAAGAGAGATCCTATCGGAAAATATTCAAGATGGTCTTGGTGCGATGCTCTCTTTATGGCTCCACCTGTATATGCCGGACTCTACACCTTGACTGGCGAGAAGGTGTATAAGGACTATCTTATGAGTGAGTACAAGGCATGTACAGATTCTCTTTATGATCACGATGAATCCCTTTACTACAGAGACGGGCTGAGAATCGGCGTTCCAGAGCCTAATGGCGCAAAGCAGTTCTGGGGTAGAGGAAACGGATGGGTATTTGGCGGCCTTCCGCTTGTCTTGAACAATCTTCCTGCAGATGACCCTGACCGCGCATATTTCATTGAAATATTCAAGGAAATGGCTGACGCTGTCGTGAGAACCCAGGACAAAGACGGACATTGGCATGCCAGCCTTCTTGATCCGGAATCATATCCTCAGCCAGAAAACAGCGGTTCGTCTTTCTTCTGCTACGGTCTTGCATGGGGATTGAATAACGGCATCCTTGAAGGTGCGAAATATAAGAAGGCACTGAAGAAGGGCTGGAGTGCAGTTGTAAGCTGCGTACACCCGGACGGTAAACTCGGTTTTGTACAGCCGGTCGGTGCATCTCCAAAGAAGGCATCATACAAATCTACTGAAGTATACGGTGTTGGGGCTTTCCTTCTTGCCGGTGTTGAAATCACTAAGATGTTGGAATAACTTATTTGAATTTTTTGTAAGTTTGCGTCGATCTAACATTTAACGAGATATGAAACTTGACAGACCAGCAATCCTTGTCGTTGACATGCTCAACGACTTTGTCACAGGAGCTTTGACCTGTGACCGTGCCAAAGCGATTGTCCCTGCAACTGCTTCTCTTCTGGATGAAGCACGCAAGGCTGGTGTTCCGGTAATCTTCTGCAATGATGCCCACATTCCGGGCATAGACCGTGAACTTAAGCTTTGGGGAGACCATGCAATCGTGGGTACTGAAGGCGCGGAAGTTATTCCTGAACTGAATCAGTGCGATAAGGACTATGTCGTTCCTAAGCGCAGATACAGCGGATTCTTCCAGACAGATCTCGACATTCTTCTCAAGGAACTTGGCGTCAAGACAGTTGTTATGACAGGACTTCATGCACATATGTGCGTACGCCATACATCTGCCGACGCTTACTGCCTTGGATATGATGTCGTTGTTGCTAAAGAGGCGACAGACTCATTCACAGAAGAAGACTATGTGAACGGTCTTGCTTATCTCAAGACATGCTACGGTGCAGATGCCTACACAAATGAGGAACTGATTGCAGCATTCTAGCTAAAGTTTCTTTATAAGACTAGGCTGACTGAACGTGTCACACAATGTGATGCTGATCAGTCAGCCTTTTTTGTTTGTCATCAGACACTTTGAAATGGTTCTAACCCTTTTGCGGATTCTCTGTCCATGAAAACGGGCATTTTCATGGACAAGGGGGACGATTCCGAGGGTTCATCCATAAAAACACCCCATTTCATGGACAAGAGGGATGATTCTGAGGGTTCGTCCATAAAAACACCCCATTTCATGGACAAGGAGGACGATTCCGAGGGTTCATCCATGAAAACGGAGCTTTTTATGGACAGAATGACAAGGTTATATAAAAAAAGAGGATGACAAACGTCATCCTCTAAATGTTTTCCGATGTTGGAGATTATCTCTGAGCACCGTATGATGCGTATTCAGATCCTGGAACGAATTTTCCTGCAGAAAGGTCGAATGTTCCTCCTGCAAATGGATCAGAAGTAAGCTTAGTGATTTCCTTGACACCTTCAAACCACTTGTCTTTACCGCCATAAATAGCCATGTAGCTCTTTTCCTGACCGGTATAGAATATGTTGTTTTCGATAGTGCCGCCAGTGATCAATGCATTTGCGGAATTAAGGATGCTCTGGTTATTCTCCATCAGCTTGTCTGCTGCCATGTAAAGAAGGTTTCCAGTCACAGTAGCTTTGGTGATTGTTCCGCAGTTGAACCATACATTGCTGCCTGCAAGGACATTTACAAAGGTGTTGTTTGTGAACACGATGTTTCCAAAGGTAACCTTGTTACCGCCATGGAGATTGAATCCCTTTGTTCCGTCACCATAGAAAACACAATTCTTTACAGTGTAGGTTCCATATGTTGCAGTAGATGATCCACAGCTCAAGAATGGCTGAGCAGCAGTTACATTGCAATCACAGTTGACGAATCTCAGGTCTGTAATGCTTCTGGTCGCACTGCTTATATAGAAGATTGGCTTAGCCGAATTCTGTCTGATCTCGCAGTCGCTGAACATGATCAGAGGGAATGTTTCGTTGAAGTTCACAGTAATGGCATACTGAGTACTCTGTGTTGTCTGATCGAATACAACGTTATGGAAAATCACATAACCTGTACCGTCTCCATTGCCATTCAATTTCATGTATGCATTAACTGGCCCCTTGAATGTGCTTCTGGTGCCTTCCTTATCTCCGATGACAATGAATTTCTTGATTGCACCTGTGCCTGTATATGATGCTTTAACACCTTCCTTGAGGAAGTATACACCATTTGTCGTGATGTTTGCGTCAGCTTCAAGAAGTGTAGCATCACCATGAGTTTCCTTGCTGATAGTCACGCCATCGATGGTGATAGCCTGACCTGCATTATAAAGTGCATAATAGCTGGCAACAAGCTGCTTCTTTGTTGTGTTCTTTGCAGAAGCTACTGGACCCTGGATTGAACCGTTTACCGGAAGAACATAAAGAATATATGCAGTGCCAGACTCAAGTCCTTCTATTGTAACGCTTGTGCCATTTCCCTCTGTGCCCTCTGCTGCGATCTTTGCCGCATCTGGTGCTGTGTCAGCCTCCTTCTGGCAGATGTACTTCCATGAAGTTGCATCTGATGTCGCAACATTGAAGGTGAGTGCAGTTTCTGTTGCCTCGCCAGCTGTTACGTTTGCTACCGGGTTGAATACTACAGGAGCATCAGTGAGCTGAACCTGAATCTTTGTGATAGCTGCATAGTTCTGCTCCGAGAAAGCAAGAACTGTAATGTCTGCACCACTGTCTGCGATTGTTGACTTAGTGCCCTTAGGTGCAGTCACTGTAAGGACAGCCTTTCCTTCAACTGCTTCTGAAAGAGATGCGTTCCAGCCTGCAGGAGTAGTGATCATAGTGCTCTTTACACCCTTGACGGTTACATTGAAAGGTTTGATCTCACCTGGCGCGAAAAGCTGAAGACCTTCATTCTCTATTGCGCAGAGGAAGTCTGTGAGAACTGGAACAGTAAGTTTCTCGCCACCTCTGAGGGTGATTTCAAGATTGCCGTCAACAAGTTTCACATCATCGAAGTAAGGATCCTTGCTTTCGCCCTGTGGAAGAGCGCTTACAGGTTTTCCATCAGCACCTTTGACCTGAGTGTAAGTCTTGCCATCATCGTAGCTGACAGTCCAGAAACCGTTTGCATCAACTCCGAACACAGGAGTCTTACCGTCAGTTCCGATTGCCTTTACCTTGTTGCCATCGATAAGGATGTATGTTGCACCGGTACCGTAGTCAACCATCCAGTATCCGTCCTTGTCAACTGACATTACCGGTGGATTGCCGACTCCTATGCTACCCTGAGTGAGGGTAAGAGTCTCGCCGTTTGTGAGTACAAGTGTCCACACACCATTGTTGTTTGTAGCTGAATTGATGGTTCCGCCTGCTACAAGCTGCTGAAGTGCCTCAATGTTAGCGTTGAGACCAAGAATCTGAGTCTCAAGTGCAGTGACCCTTCCTTCGAGCGAGTCGATTCTGTCTTCAAAATCGCTCAGATCTGTACATGCTGCAGAAACTCCGGCTATGAGTGCTGCGGCTGCGAAAATTCTGAATATCTTGTTCATATATATTATATTTTTTATTTCAATGATTCAATCCAAGCCGGAACTGCTCCCAGTCTTTCTTTAATCTGTGCTTCAAAAAGTGATTCTGGATTAACCGGAATACCGTTGCTGCTGTTGACTTTCATCTGGCTTTCATCAAATGTTGTAGCCTGACCATGGAAGCCGACAACGATAGGAGGGAGGAACTTCCACCACTTGCTGCTATGATCCCACCAGTTGAATGTTCCGCTGGATGGTGTTATAGAGCAGAAGTTCCACACCGTAAGGTCTGCAAGATGGTTAGGGACCTGATTTGCGTCACCACCCTGTCTGAACTTCATCCAACCTCCTGTACAGCAGTCAATCAGTGTCGCTCTAGGCTGAGTAGCATGTGACTCAAAGCATGCATCTGAACCCCATGCGTTTCTCCAGAGTACTGTTCCGATGCTTGGCTTTGATACTCCCACAGCGTGGTACTGGCCTGCACCTTCAACGAATGCAGAAGGATTGTCAACCAGATATCCGTTAGATCTGTCTACGGTCGCTCCGATGAATACCTTGGTAGAGACCTGTGATCTGATTGAAGAGTGACCGCGCTTGCCGTCGAAAATAACGTCATATACTGACACGTTTGAAGAGTTGGTCACTGAGCATGCCTCACTGACACTTGTGAAACGGACTCTTCTGAGCCATGAGTTTACAAGTCTTGTCATTCCGAGCGGCTTGTATGCGCCGTCATCCTCCCAGCTGCCGTGATGCTGGAACGTGCCTTTGCAGTCACCCTTGAATGTAAGGTCTTCGATACCGACATTTTCATAGTGCGGGTAGTTCATGACCTTCCAGTTATAGCATCCGTTTCCGGTGAAGTTCTTATAGTTGACGTCTACGTCGTGGTGAATAGGTTCGTAGAATGTCACCACATTTCCTTCAATGGACTTGATCTGGTGGTACTCATATACCTTCACACCATTCTTGTTGATGTCATGGTCCGGTCCGAGTTCACCTGCAACAACTTTTCCTTCCTTGAGCTCTTCGGCAACATAGGCAGGATCATTGTTCTGAACGCTGAGCACAACCCATGAATCCACCTTCAATGATGAAGCATTGGATACTTCAACTGAGAAGGCTCCCTTCTTTACATTCTTGGTCACGTCAGGTGATCCGTCAGGTGAGAAGCTGCTGTTATGCTTGAAGTCAATCATGACAGGGGAACTGTACAGAACAGCAGGATCTGTAGGAAGATTAGGATCCTTCATTACAAGAGTAGTCTTGTCACGACCTGCACCGCGAAGGACAAAGTTTCCTGCACGGATCTGGATTGTACGGCTGTAAGTCACTCCATCTGCTGTGTAGTTGTCTTCTGCTGTGTGAAGAATGAATTCACCCTCTGGGAAATATACGATTGCATTGGCTTTTTCCTTGTGGCCGAGGGTAAGGTTCTTATTGCTTGATGCGAATTTTACACCTGTAGCCGCTTCAACGCATGCAAGGAAAGCATCTCTGTCGGATTTGCCGTCATTTGGAATTGCACCGTAATCAGTCACATTGTAGACCTTGTAACCAAGCATGTCTGCTTCAGGAGGAGCAATTTCACCACGCATGTAACCTGCATATGAGAAGTCTAGAAGAAGGTTCTCATCGTTTCCTGCCTTCCAGTCATTGAATTCCTTGCAGCTTGATCCGTCGTATCTTTCCTCACTCAGTGAGAATACGTATTCCTCATTGAGGATGAATCCGTCTACAGAAGTAAGCACAAGATTGATTGTGTATTCACCTTTTGCACCTTCTGATGGGGCAGTGACCTGTAGTTCAGTGTCTGTAAGGACAGCATGCCAACCTTCAGGTACCTTGAAGAATGCATCTGCTACTTCTGACATTTCAGCCTTGAATGTAAGGGTCTGATCAAGAAGAATTACAGCCTTGTCTGCATAACCGGTGAGCCTGATGTAGAATGACTCGAGGACAGGAACTGAGAGTGATTCCCCATTAGCAAGCGTCATGGTGAAGACTCCGTTCTCCTTGTCATAGCCAACGCTGTTGAAATACTTGCTCTTTCCAGACACAAGTGCACCGTCAGTAGCGCTGAGAGGCTGTCCGTTTACGCCCATGATGTGATTGTAGGTCTTTCCTCCGTCAAGGCTGACGAGCCAGTATCCCTCCTCATCAATCTTGAACTGTGGAGTCTGACCGGTTTCCTTGAATGCATTGACAGCGCCTTTAATAGGAGTGAATGATTCTCCTCCGTCAATCGACATAAGCCAGTTGCCGTCTTTGTCTATGCTGACAATCGGAACGATTCCCGGTGCATTCACACCGTCTGTGATAGTGATGATGGTTCCGTCGCTCAATTTGAGCTCGTAACCATGATCAAGCCTGGTATACTTGACGATGAGGGTGTTTTCTTGAGCGAATCTGCTGACTGCCAACGCATTGTCGTTGATCTTGCCGACAGCTTCTTCAAGAGCCGCAATCCTCTCATCAAGCTTGTCCAGACGGGTTTCCATGTCTGTTGTGTCAAGACAGGAAACAGCCGAACTGAATGTCAGGATGATCAGTGAAATAATTAATGTGATTCTTTTCATATTGATAATTGTTTTATCAGAATTTCATATGTTCGATTCTGCTTTCCCTATACCACACATCGTTGGCTTCCTTAAGCTTGTCTTGAAGTCTGGTCAGAAGAGTAGCGAAAAGTTCAGGTTGTTCCTTATAATCTATCGGAGAGAGCTGGTAAGGATCTTCAAAGTCATCATAGATTGTTACCTTCTGAAGACTGCCATCTCTTTTCATGGATACTTCAAAAGTGTATCTTTCTGTCTTGATACCTCTTGCGGCAGGGAAGAACCCTTTTACCAATCCGTTCTCATCTTTAGGACCGTTTACGTTCCTTATGTATAATGCAGCATCAGGAATATCGCATTCCTCACCGTTTTCAAGAAGCACTGGAGACAGGTCTCGTCCTTCTGCAGTGGATGGAATCTCATCCTCAAATCCAGCCAATGAGAGCAGGGTCGGCATGATGTCTATCGTGCTGAAGAGCGTATGGTCTACTCTTGGGCGGATCTTCTCAGGATACCTTATCATAAAAGGAACATTGAATGATTCGGTGTAGATAGAATTCTTCGGATCATATGTTCCCTGACTGCACATTGTCTCTCCATGGTCTGAAGTGAACACCACGATAGTATTCTTGTCCAGTCCGAGCGCCTTCAGTTCGTCTAGGAGTCTTCCGAACTCTCTGTCCACTCCAGTTACGTTCGCAAAATAATATCTTGCGGCATCTGCCTTTGTCAAGGTAGTGTCGGCATTAGGACGGACATACAGTTCTGAATAGCCCATATCTTCATAAAGGGCATAATCCTCTGCCATGCAGTCGTCAAGGCTTTCATATGGACTGTGAGGAGGATTGTATGCGATAGTCAGAAAGAATGGGGCATCCTTCTTTCTTTCCCCGTTTCGGTTGCGCAGGAACTCTATTGCCTTGTCTGTTTCATGTCCTACAGACCAGACCTTAGGGTCATGACGGACTCCGTCAGTGTCCCAGTAATGAGGGTTCTTGTGCTCATCGAAAGTACCGTATGAATACCAGTACGAGTAGCCGTGACGCCTTTCTACCGGTGTGTAGGCATCCCACTCAGGTCTGCGGTCACTTACGTAATTTCCCGGATTTGCCGGGTCATTAGGAGTAGGGAAGTCCGCATGCAGTTTTCCGATATAGCCGCAACTGTATCCTTGTGCATTAAGTACGTCACTTATGCATATCGCATCTTCCCTGAGACTGCTTTCCGGCCGTTCAGCATTACAGTTCAATGTGACACCGTTTCTTTCAGGGTACATTCCGCTGAGGAATATTCCTCTGTATGGACTGCTCAAAGGGCAGTTGCTTACAGCGCTTGAGAAAACGATGGATTCATCTGCAAATGCATCAAGACGAGGAGTCTGGACAGGATCTGCCTTCCAACGTATCTGCTCAGCGTATTCCGGTTCGTTCCAGAACGCCATTGCCTGGTTCCTGAACTGATCAGGGAATACATATATTATATTAGGTCTCTGCTCCTCAGCCTTACCGCAGCCTGCTAACGCAAGAGCTGAGACAGGCAGTATGAATTTATTGACTGCAATCATCACTATATCCTTTTCAATGTTATTTCTTCAGTTCTTGCTTCCTTCGAACGGAAAATCAAAGTGGTAGTGCCATCACTGCATGTGCAGCTGACTTCAACATCTCCCTTTCTGTCAATCTCCCAATGGCCGTTCAAGGTCATGAAAACTGTTGTTTCGCCACATGGATTATCAATCCATTTCCTTCCATAGACACTTCTTTCGATGCGCTTTCCGTCATTATCAAAGATTTCATCTGACGGACCTTCATATAGTGCAAGGTCAGGGTTGCTGACGCTGAGAGTCATTGTATCATCTTCAGCTGAGTACATGACCATGGCAGGAGAGCATTCGAGGATGGTCTCATCGACCTTGCTCTGCTCGAAGACTGCGTATGCCCTGGTTCCTGACGGTATGTCAAGGACACCGTGGATGTCAGTCTCCTTGCGAAGAACCTTATATGGGAGGTTTGCAGCATATCTTGCAATGGTGTCTGCATTGCAATCCATACCTGTCTTATGATACGCATCCTTGCTTGTCGGCATATATACCATGTACTCGTATTCACCGCCCTTGATGACATCACCATGCTCGATGTATGCCTTCTCAAAGTAACCCTCTGTAGGCTTATCTGTTTCTTCGTGATATGAGTGCTGAAGGCCGACCATGAAGCGGATATAGCCTCCGTTTACAAAGTACAGTGCATTTGAGTGGTCACGCAGGATGTCGTTTCGTCCCTCTACAGGCATCGGCTCCCACGAAGGAGCGTTGCCTACATAGTTCTGGAAGAGGGTAGTATGTACAGGAGCACCTTCCAATGAGTTTTCAATGTCGCTTCCGAGGCAGATTATCCTGTTCTCGAATGTGAAGAATGACTTGCGTGCTCTCAATGATCCGTTGTATTTGTCGTGTTCATGGAGTTTCATTGCGTATGCGCCATTCTTGCCTTTGTGGGTTACTCCTCCTGCAAACCATTCGTCAGAAAGAAGCATTTCCTCATAACCGGAGTGTTCGTCCACATTGAGCACGTTGGCCTTCATATCAGCCATATCAATCACAGCTGCAGTTGTGCCTGGGATATGACACCAGTCCCAGCCTGGCTGATAGAAACCTCCTCCTACTCTTCCCGGCTCTTCCGGAGCAAGGATCTGCATACTTCCGTGCGTCAGATAACGCCCGTAGTGGTTGGCGTTCTGATAGATTTCCGCGGCCCAGAGATATCTGCTATGGCCTGCAATGGTTACAAGTCTTCCATCATATCTGTGGGACATCGAACAGTTGAATCCGAAGGTCCTTGTACCGGATGGCCTTATGATTTTTCTTGTGTCTATGCCGTTCTCCTTAAGATATAACTCTTCCTTTCTCATGACTTTATATGACACGATGATGTAACCGTCACCACGCTCATAGCCGTTGAGCAGAGTAAGGTATGCATATGCGAGGTCTTTGTCAATCTTTTCCGTTCCGTCCGGACTTCCTGCAAGTGCCAGGCGGTAATAATGCTCTTTGTTGAGAGACCATTTGCCGTCAGGATGTCGGCCTGACATCGCGAGCGGGAAAAGCTCCCTGTAGCTGTAGAACTGCATTGCAAGCAAGGCCTCTTTCAGGTTTGAATGACTCTCCCGAGATACTGCCAGAGAGGTGCCTGAGAGCATCCAGACAGCCTGCACTGCTCCGTTGAAACCTCCCACAGCATAAGCCGGATATGCTTTTCTGTGATGGACTACGGTGCCATCTGTCTTGAAACAAGGCCTGAGTCCTTCGGTATATTTGAATCCGTTGTCAATCCATCTTGAGACTGCTTTCAGATAAGCATACTTGTATGGAGTATCCTCAAGCATAAGGACAGAGGCAACACGTCCCATGAGCGAGGTGTTGAATGCATCGATGTCCATTCCAGGCTCCTTGGGAGCGACCTTCACTTCTCCTACTCCCGAGAACCACTCCATAGCCTGCTGAACCTGACCGGCAAGTCCGGCCTTCTTGAGGGCCTCTTTCATGATCAGAGGCGAGGTGTAGTAGTGCTTCATGCTGTAGCCGAGATGGTGTAACGTACCCTGGCCACTACCTGCCGCAAATCCCTGGTCGAGCAAGTGGCGGGTAAGGTTGATGTACATCTGTGTCAGTTCTTCTTTCTTGCTGCTGTCATTCTCTGCTGCAGTTGCTTTGGCAACAACTAAGAGGAAGTCGTTGTAGTCGCTGAGAAGCTGTCCGTTCTTACTGAATGTCTTCTTGGCATCAGGAATACCCAGATTGAGGAAGGTTTCAGCATATCTGACAAAATAGATCGGCTTGCCGTTTATGGTGCCGTCCGGATTGGTAGTGATGCCGAAACTGTTGTACTTTGCTTTGATCTGGTCGTAATCAAGCGCCTTTCCCTTGTCTGCCATGAGCTCGAGGAAACGCTCCTCGATGACCTTCATGTCCTTTTTATCTTGAGGACTGAGTGTCTTTGCCGGCTTGATATCCAGCTTGAGCTTCCAGCTGTTGTTAAGAATCAGCCAATGGATTGTGGTCTTTTCGTTCACAAACGGAGCCTGCCAGTCAGGAGTGTGATATCTGACATCCTGAAAAGATGATGTGATGATTCCGTCAAAGAACAGGGTGCCTGCCCTGATTCCTTTCGGAGCATAAATCCTGACTTCATCCATTCCGATTTCAGGCTTGCCCTGCATATCTCGGTCAAAACCCACCCATGATCCTCTCCATCCTTGGAAACCAAGACCATAGGTGAAATGGCAGCATTCCTTTCCATCCTTCAGGAATGAGAATCTCATAGCTCCGTCAATCTTATCCGGAGAGTACATCCAGAACACAAAAGATGCAACAGATGTTTCTTTCGGATCCGGATTTTCAGGGAGATAGGGGATAGCTCCTTTTATTGAAATATATGATCCGTTTGCCGTCCAGTCCCATTTAAGTGATTGATTGCCAAGCTTTGCATGGCGATCGGAAACTGTAAGCACAGAACCTTTGCTGCAGACTGCGGGAGAGGTGCCCTCTTCAAAAGAAAACACACCATTCTGCTCCCCATAATCTGCAACTTGAGCCTCCGCACGTCCACAAAGGAGTACAGAGGCTGCAAGCATGATAGATAAAACAGATGTTTTACATTTCATTATCTGACAGGATTTTCACCCTTCTCTACGCGACCCTTTCTGATAAGAGCTTCGAGGAAGTAGTAATCAGCGTAATTAAGAGGTACGTCGATGTTGTGGCTGGTTGTACGTCCGGCTTCGATGTTGAGAAGCGAGTGTGGAAGGCTTCCCACTGAATGCATGAAGAGGAAACCACCGTTTTCGCCAACCTTTGCTCTATAAGCATCTGTCGAGAGGCTTTCGATGATCTTGTCAGCCTTCTCTTTGTAGAAACCGTCCTTGGTATGCCAGTAAAGTTCGTAGAGAGCAGAAGCGTTGATCGCCGCTGAAGAAACGTCACGGATCTCAGTATATGATTTAACAAGATTCTTGTCATTGAGGTTGTTGTAAAGGAACTCATTCTCAGGAAGAGCCTCAGAGAACTCGACTACGTCAAAGTCCCAAAGTGGAACGAGATCCTCAGGCATGTTGTCTTCAAGTTCGAAGAGATACTTCGCCACATCCTTGGCTCTCTGGAGGTATTTTTCCTCACCGGTGAATCTGTATGCTACAGTGAATCCGTAGATTGACCATGCCTGGCCGCGTGCCCAGCGTGATTCGTCCGCAATACCCTGAGCAGTGTATCTTCCGCGTACTTCTCCAGTCTCGTCATTGTAGTCAACCACGTGGTAAGTACTGAAATCGTCACGATAGTGGTTCTCAAGGGTCTTGTCAGCATGGCTGATTGCGATGTTCTTATAGGTTTCGTCACCAGTCATCTCTGTTACCTTGAAGAGAAGCTCAAGGTTCATCATATTGTCGATGATAACAGGACAATCCCAGCCTCTGTGAGCCTGCCACTGTGCAGGGTTGTGGGTATTCCATGACTGAAGGATGCCTGCCGCAGGACGGAAACGTGTAGCGAGTGATTTCGCTGTGTTTACCAATACGGTGTCATATCCCTCGATGTTCTTAAGTCTGAGACCGTTTCCGTAGCTGTCATAAACCATGAATCCTACATCATGATGCCATGTGAGGAACTGAATCTCATGAAGAATCTCAGTGTGCTTCTGTGCCTGCTGTGCATAATATTCGTCACCAGTAAGTTCATACATGTACCAGAGAGTACCTGCGAAGAATCCGCTTACCCAGTCATCTGTAGGAACAAACTCTATTTCACCGTTCTTGAATGTCGATGGTATTCTCAGGGTGTCACCTGCCTCTGATGCTTCGATCAGATATGCAAGCTGAGCTTTTGCATTCTCAATGTTTTCCTGAATGATATCCTGCCTTTCGGTGCACTGGATTGAAGTGATTACGGCAAGAAGAATGAGTGAAAGTTTCAGTTTCATATTTTCTTATCTTGAATCTATGTGGTTATTTATATTAAGGCAAAGATAAGTATTTGTGTGAATTTATCAAAAATATGCATATATTTGCGTTATAATTAATAACACTTATGCCAATGAAAAGGCTCTTATTTTTGCTCTTATCATTGGTGGCTGCATATGATGTATATGCGGCCATTAATGCGCAATATACGTTTGAAGACGGCGTGCCGTCATTTTTGAGTGTAAACGGCAATGCGAAAGTGGAACTTTCAAAGGAAAAGTTCAAGGATGGATCAAGTTCTGTCAAGTTCACCTGGAACGGACCGGCGGAACTTGTATTCAGTAATTTCAATGACATCGAGACTTCGCTCAAGGTCAATGATGCCGGAATCATGATGTGGATCTACAATCCTGAGCCACTCAAGGATCCGATCCGCTTCACTATTCTTGACTGGAGCATGAATGAAATCTGTCATTTCGACTTCAATGCCGATTTCAAGGGTTGGAGAACAATCTGGATGAAATATATTGACATGCTCACTCCGACAGGACATTATGGAGATGTGAAACTTAAGGAAAGAGTTACATCAGCTGCCGGAATGATAGTCAAGATGCCGGAGTCAGCCGCTTCAGGCACGATTTACATTGACAGAGTCACATTCTCTAAAAACAAGCTTCACAATCAGATCACACCTGACAAGCAGATTCCTCATAACAACTGGAATCTTGAAAGGGATATGTGGCAGTGGTGCCGTCTCTGGGAGTGGGAACAGTATCCGATGTGGGATGTGAAACCTGTAACGCCGGCTCAGTCAGAGATGTTGAGAAAGGTTGAAGCGAGGATGGACGAATGGGCAAGAATGGGTAATCCTGGCAAGGAATACACTGCAGGCACACTCATGGGGCGAGTAAATGACCATTTCACGAAATATGGCATCAGAAGGCTGGCTGACGGGTCTGTCATCGGAGCACCACTGATGAGTGACGATGAATTCAACCATTCTCTTGGTGAAATGAGAATACGCTTCATTCAGGAGATCGTATACTGGTGTGCTCTTGATTATATGTACACCGGCAACACATCCAATATTCCAAGAGTCATTGATGCGCTTGACCATGCTTTGGACCAGGGATTCGCATATGGTAGCGGATGGGGAACCAATCATCACTACGGCTATCAGGTTCGCGACCTGTACAAAGGTGTATGGATCCTTCGCAAGGAACTTGCAAAATCAGGCAAGCTTGACGAGTATGTCGAGGCTCTTACATACTGGAGCGGACTTCAGGAGGCAAGAATGCCTTATGAGCAGACCCGTGACGGTATATTGGACGCATGGCACACCTTACATAACGCCAAGGTGATTTCGGCAATGCTTCAGTCTGACGATGACAAGAGATATGCGGCAATGAAGGCTCTCGGAAAATGGACTTCAGGCTCTCTTTCTTACACTGACGGTACCTTGGGCGGTATCAAGATTGATGGAACTTCCTTCCACCATGGAGGCCACTATCCTGGTTATTCTGTAGGTGCATTTGCAGTTCTTGGCGATTTCTGCTGGTTCACAAAAGATACGGATTTCGTGATAGACGAGCCTGCAAGACGCGTTTTCAAGCACACTTTGATGACACTGAGAGATTATTGTAATCTGCGCGACTGGGGTGTGGGAGTAAGCGGACGACATCCTTTCAATGGTGCAATACCTGAAAGAGATGTGGAAGCTTTCGCCCGTCTTGCCATGTTAGGCGACCTCACTGGCTCCGGAGCGAGCGTGGATCCTGATCTTGCAGGAGCATTCATTACCCTTGGCGGCAAGGATAAGAATATCAATGCGGCACTTAAACAGGCTGGTGTGAAGGCACTTCCGCATAAGGAAGGCTTCCGTGTATATAATTATGGTGGCTTCGGTATCCACAGAAGAGGGGATTGGATGATTACTCTGAAAGGATATAACAGTGATGTGTGGAGCACCGAGATATATGCGGCAGACAACAGATTCGGACGCTATATCAGCTACGGTTCTGCTCAGATAATAGGATCAGAAGGCGCTGTAGCAAGCGGATACGATCAGGCAGGATGGGACTGGAACAGATATCCCGGAGTCACATCCATCCATCTGCCTTTCGAGAAGCTTGAGAGCCCGCTTCCTGGAACATTGATGGAAAGAAATGACTCAAGATTCCCTGGAGTTTCCTCACTCGAGGGCATGAACGGCTGTCTTGCCTTTACTTATGTAGAAAAGGACAGAGTGAACTTCTGCGCTGGGGCAACGGCTACAAAGAGCGTATTCAGCTTTGACAACCGTATCGTACACATCGGAACAGGCATTACAAACAATTCTCCATATCCTACTGAGACCACAATCTATCAGCTCAAGCTCAACGAGAAGACTGAAGAAGTCGATATCAATGACGTGTATGCCGAGACATTCCCGTTCTCATACAGACATAGCCAGGACGGTCAGGTGAATCTTACCGACACAAAGGGCAATGTATATATAATAAGAAATGGATATGGACTTACTGTCGAGAAGAAGGCACAGAGCTCACCTTCAGACACAAAGAAGAAGACAGGAAACGGTAATTTCATTACTGCATATCTTGATCACGGTGCATCACCTCAGAATGCATCATATGAATATCTGATGCTTGTGAAGCCCAATTCCAAGGAAGAAGGAAAATATTCAAAGAAACTGCCTTACAGTGTGATTCAGGCTGATGCTGCCGCACATGTGGTGAAAGATGATGTTACAGGTATCACAGCTTATATCTGTTATGGTGATTATTCTTCTGAGAAGACCCTACTTGCTGTTTCTGCACCTGAAACAATAGTTATGGAGCGTACTAAGCAGGACGGAACAGTAGTGATGAGCGTATGCTCTCCTGATCTTGGCATTACTGAGAAAGGTTATACAACCACTCAGCCAAGCCAGGTGACTGTCAAGACTGTGACCTTGAACGGAAACTGGACCTTGGCGGATTCCAATGACAGGGTAGTGCTGAATAATGAAGGTGGAAAGACTGTTGTTTCCGCTTCGTGTCAGCATGGCCAGCCGGTTGAATTTATTTTGAAACAAAACTAATATTAACAACAAAACTATCTAATATGCAAAAACTGACCAGCTTAGTTGCGGCCTTCGTGATGCTGTTCTGTGCGACTGACATGTTTGCACAGAGCCTCACTGTTACAGGCCGAGTTGTCGATGAGTCAGGTGAGCCATTGGTAGCAGTCACTGTCTTCGAGGACGGAAAGACTTCCAACGGTACCATGACTGATCTCGACGGAAATTATAGTCTGAGCGTATCTTCAGCTAAGGCTACGATTGTCTTTTCCTGCCTGGGTTTCGCAGAAGTAAAGGAAACCGTGGGACTGAGAAAGATGATCAATGTTACACTTGCAGAAGAAAAACTTTCAATTGATGCCGCTGAAGTAGTGAGCGTCGGTTATGGTTCCGTAACCAGACGAGATCTCACCGGTTCTGTCAGCAAGGTGGATATGGGTGAAATTCTCAAGGCTCCTGTCACAAACTTCGACCAGGCTCTTACAGGTAAGGTTGCCGGTGTGGTTGTAACGACATCTGACGGTGCTCTCGGTGCAGAGGCCAATATTACAATCCGTGGTAACAACTCACTTACACAGAGCAGTGCACCTCTTTATATCATCGACGGATTCCCTACAGAAAGCTCAATGGCAACTGCTTTGAACTCTGCTGATATCGAGTCTATCGATATCCTCAAGGATGCATCAGCTACTGCAATCTACGGTGCTCGTGGTGCCAACGGTGTAATCGTGATCACTACCAAGCAGGGTGTCGAGGGTAAGCCTAAGGTGAACTTCTCATCTTCATGGACTGTAAGCCACATCGCAAACAAGGCCGAACTCATGAACGGTTATGAGTTCGTAGAACTTCAGAATGAGATTTTCGGTCTTAACGGAAACACAAACTCATATCTCAAGCCTAGTGACGAAGACCTTGCAAACGATATCAAGACTTATAAGCTCGAGGATTATCTCGATGAAAGCCAGTGGAATGACTGGCAGGACAATATCTACCGCACTTCAATCTCACAGAACTACAACGTTTCGATTTCAGGCGGCAGCAAGGAAGCAGGTAACAGATATAATGTCAGCATGTCTGTAGTTGACCAGAACGGTATCATCGTCAAGTCAAACTTCCAGAGATATCAGGGTAAGGTCAATTTCCAGCAGAAGCTCGGAAAGAAGGTTACATTCGACTTCATGGCCAACTATTCCAGAGCCATCACAAACGGTGTGACTCCTACAAATGCACAGCAGTCATCATCTGCAACAGGATGGCTCATCTATTCTGTATGGGGATATCGTCCTGTCAAGCCGAAGGCACAGTGGGGCGTATCAGGTGATATGGTTGACGAAATGATCGACTCAGACGTAGCAAGCTCGAATGACTATCGTTTCAACCCTGCAATGACAGTGCGCAACGAGTACAGAAAGACTATCGTGGATTACCTCAATGCAAGCGGTGGACTTACATGGGATATCATCGATGACCTCAAACTCAAGATTACCGGAGGTTATACACTCAACAAGCGTAGAAGAGAGGAGTTCAACGGTACTCAGACTTATACCGGTTATGAGGGATCTCCTTCAGGTAAGGGAATCAACGGCGGTATCTACTGGAACGACAAGGTGAGCTGGGTGAATGACAACACCTTGACTTACACAAAGAGATTCAACCGCAAGCACAATTTCACAGTCCTTGCAGGTTTCACACTCTCAGGTGAGACATTCGATTACAAGGGTACCTACGCTACTCAGATGACAACAGAGTCATTGGGACTCAACGGTCTTCACACAGGTAGCTATCAGACAGTGACTCCAT
>JAEIGA010004572.1_pt1 | contig 21389 bp, 18 predicted proteins | sample 9270691 | NCBI WGS metagenome assembly JAEIGA01 (sample SAMN17057246, study PRJNA624740) | gut metagenome | biome: biome; isolation source: fecal sample | host: Bos grunniens | place: China: Xizang | collected 2019 | reverse complement strand
CAGATAATGCGAATTCACATCCTCTTTCTTCGCAGAAACTACGAATAAATTCATATTCTGCTTCTGTATCCGTGATAAATGAATTTAATGTAACGATTACAGGCACTCCAAATTTTTGTACATTTTCAATATGTTTTTCTAGATTCACAATACCTTTTGCAAGTGCTTCTAGGTTTTCTTCGTTCAAGTCTTTTTTCGCAACACCACCATTGTATTTTAAAGCACGAACTGTTGCTACAACTACAACTGCATCTGGTTTTAATCCGCTCATTCTGCATTTGATATCCATGAACTTTTCAGCACCAAGGTCTGCGCCGAATCCAGCTTCTGTAATTGCAATATCCGCCAATTTTAATGCCATCTTTGTGGCTATAACACTGTTACATCCGTGAGCAATATTGGCAAATGGACCGCCATGTACTAATGCCGGTGTGTGCTCTAATGTTTGAATTAAATTCGGCTTAATTGCATCTTTTAGAAGTGCTGTCATCGCACCTGTTGCTTGCAATTCGTCTGCAGTTACTGGTTCTCCTGCAAAATTATACGCAACAATAATTCTGCCAAGACGTTCTTTTAAATCTTTAATGTCATTTGCAAGACAAAGAATTGCCATAATTTCTGATGCAACTGTAATTACAAAATGGTCTTCACGAACCATTCCATCCATCTTATTTCCAAGTCCTACTACTACATTACGAAGCACGCGGTCATTCATATCCAAACAACGTTTCCAAACAATCTGTCTTGGGTCGATTTGTAGTGCATTTCCTTGTTGAATATGATTGTCTAACATTGCTGCAAGCAAATTGTTCGCTGATGTAATCGCATGGAAGTCTCCTGTAAAATGAAGGTTCAAGTCTTCCATAGGAACTACTTGTGCGTAACCGCCGCCAGCAGCACCGCCTTTTACTCCAAAACAAGGCCCTAAGGATGGCTCTCTGAGTGCAATAATTGCTTTCTTGCCAAGTTTTGCCATTGCTTGTCCTAAACCAACGGAGGTTGTAGTTTTTCCTTCGCCAGCTGGTGTTGGATTGATGGCCGTTACTAATACTAACTTTCCGTTTGGTCTATCCTTAATTTCTTCCCATAATTCGTCGCTTAACTTTGCTTTGTATTTGCCATACAGTTCCAACGAATCCTCTTGGATACCAATACTTGCAGCTACGTCCTTGATTGGCGCCATTACCGCTTCCTGTGCTATTTGAATGTCTGTTTTCATGTTGTAATCCTCCTCGTTCCTTTGCTTTTATACATATTCATCTACGTATTGCTCAAATTCTTCTAAACTCATTAAAACTTTTCTTGGTTTGGTACCTTCTTCTGGACCAACGACACCAGCTTCGGCCAATTGATCCATAATTCTCGCTGCACGATTAAAACCGATTTTAAATTTTCGTTGTAACATACCAATAGAACCTTTGTCACTTTCAATCACAAATTGTCCCGCATAAATGAAATATTCATCTCTTTCATCTAAGCCACCGTCTGCCAGTCCACCTCCAGTTGATGTGTGAACTGAATTGATATGGTTTGCAACGTCATCGTTGTACTGCGCTCCGTTTCCGTGATTCATTAAGTAATCTACAACCGACTGTACTTCTTGATCGGAGACGAAAGTTCCTTGTACACGCACTGGCTTTGGATAACCAGATGGATAAAATAACATATCACCTTTTCCAAGTAATTTTTCTGCACCATTCATATCTATAATGGTTCTTGAATCCACACCAGAAGATACCGCAAACGCAATTCGCGATGGCATATTTGCTTTGATTAAACCAGTGATTACATTTACGGATGGTCTTTGGGTAGCTAATACTAGATGGATCCCACATGCCCTAGCAAGCTGTGCCAAACGACAAATAGCATCTTCAACTTCTCCTGGTGACACCATCATAAGATCCGCTAACTCGTCAACAATAATTACGATTTGTGGCAGTTTTTCTGGTTTGTTTTCAGCTTCGATATCTTGAATAGATTCTACTTTTGCATTATAACCTTTTAAATCACGCACATTGTATTCCGCAAACAATTGATAGCGACGTGTCATTTCTGATACGGCCCAATTAAGTGCCCCAGCGGCCTTTTTAGGATCTGTCACAACTGGAATTAGCAAGTGAGGAATTCCGTTATATACTTTCAATTCAACCACCTTAGGGTCAATCATAATCATTCGAACTTCTTCCGGAGTTGCTTTGTACAAAATACTCATAATGAGTGTATTGATACATACAGATTTTCCGGAGCCCGTCGCACCAGCGATTAGTACGTGAGGCATCTTCGCAATATCTGCTACCACTACTTTCCCGCTGATATCTCTACCTGTCGCAAAAGCAATCTTTGACGGATGATTCTTGAATTCTTGAGATTCTAACAAATCACGTAGCATAACAGCAGCATTTTCTTTATTTGGCACTTCGATACCCACAGCTGCTTTCCCTGGAATTGGAGCTTCTATACGAATATCGGATGCAGCCAAATTTAACTTAATATCATCAGCCAATCCAACAATCTTACTTACTTTAACTCCTTGTTCGGGTTGCAATTCGTATCGTGTAACAGCTGGTCCGCAACTTACATTCGTAACCGTTACATTGACGTTGAAATTCTGTAAAGTCTGCTCCAACTTCCTTGCTGTTTCTTTCAAATGTGCATCAGAGTCACCACCTGTCGCGCGACCTTTTGTCAATAAATACAATGGTGGAAATTTATACGCCTTCTTTGGCTTAGTCTCCTGCTTTTTAATTTCATCTTCAACACCAGAAGCTTCTTTTTCGGCATTTTCACGCGTTTCCTTTGTGCTTCGTGGTTTTTTTATTGGTTCTTCATTTGGTACATCTTCAAAATCATCTTCCTCAGCAATCGGTGCAGAACGATTAATCACAATCTCACCAACAGACTTTGGATTGAAGATTTCTTCTTCGTTTTCAGCTGATAATTCTTTGATATCAGAAGTATCTTTTTCAATTGTCGTATTGAAGGAAACACCTGAGACAACCTTATCAACACGCTTTGTCTTGGCTGATTCCTCTCTTTGTTTGGATTCGCTTTGCTCTCTTCGACGAATCACATCTTCTTTGGCGTTTTGATAAACCTTTTCACCTTCGTTCTTCACAAGTGCCAGTAATGATTTACCCGTAAGGACTACGAGTGAAATAATCATTAAAACAATGATTAAAATATATGTACCGATGGTGTCGATAAGCGGATTCAAAAGATTTACAATCCCACCGCCGATTACACCACCACCGAAATGGCATTCTTTATATAACACACTGATTTTTTCGCCAATCATATCATGACAAACAACCAATTGTAACAGAGTGCTAGTTGATAGTGCTAATAAAACACTTGCTACTAATTTCACATAAGCATTTCGATTCCCCTTATTGGAGAGCCCAAATGCCACTCCTACAAAAATGAGAATCGGTGCAATGTATCCCAAGAGGCCAAAAACACCTTTTAGGAATTGTGAAGTTGCATCTCCAACTGAACCGCCAATTCCAAACAAACTGAGTTCTAAATAGATGCATAACGCTAGTAAAAGCCATACTGCAATTTCTTTTAGCAAGAAATCAGGTTGCGTTTTTTTATCTTTAGCCGTACGCTTATATTTGCGTTTTGGCTTTGTGTTTTGTTTTTTGGTATTTTTTGCTGAAGCCATAAAAATCCCCCTTATCCTTTAACTATACTAGTATAACATTTTACAAATCTAATGTCATCCCATTTTTCCGTATTTTAATCATTTGATGCAATTTTTCAAACGCGTCTTTAATCCCTCCTACCGCATCAATAATTCCTTCATTGACAGCCTCTTGTCCCTCCAACATTGTTCCTACATCCTTTACTAATTCTGTTGGGTTCAACATAAGTTCTTCAACACGTTCTTGAGTTATATTTGAATGCGTGGATATAAATTTTGTAATGCGATCTTGTGTCTTAACCATATTAAGATAACTTTGCTCCACACCGATAAACATCCCATTTGAACGAACTGGATGCACAACCATAGTTCCGCTTGGTACGATAAAAGAATAATCCGAGGCAACCGCTAAAGGTCCACCTATGGAATGACTGCCCCCTAAAACCAATGATACGGTTGGCTTGCTTAAGGATGCAATCATCTCTGCAATAGCAAGTCCGGCTTCTACATCACCACCCAGTGTATTAATTAAAAAGAGTACTCCTTGAATATCTCTACTTTCTTCTACTTCTGCAAGTTGTGGCAATAAATGGTCGTATTTTGTAGATTTTGTATTACTATTAGACAGTTCATGCCCTTCGATTTCCCCTATAATCGTGAATACTTTAATTGCATCAAGTTCGATGGTTCCTGTCTCTTTGATTTGCTCTTGTTTTTCTTGATTCATAAAGACACCTCTTCTAGTTTTTAGAATAGTATGCCTAAATTGTATTAAAAATATAACAAGAGTCTAAAGTTTCACTCTAGACTCTCACTGATTATACATTTGCTAATGCTTGTTCTAAATCGTTAATAATATCTTCGATGTTTTCGGTTCCAACACTGAAACGAATCAAATCTGTTTGAACACCTGCTTCTGCAAGTTCTTGATCATTCATTTGTCTGTGTGTGTGGCTTGCTGGATGAAGTACACAGCTTCTAGAATCCGCTACATGTGTAACGATAGCAATCATCTTTAATGCATCCATCATTTTTACACATGCATCCCTTCCGCCTTTTACTCCAAATGTGATTACGCCACAAGTACCATTTGGCATATATTTTTGTGCCAAATCATAATACTTATCCCCTGGAAGTGAAGGACAATTTACCCATGCAATCTTTTCGTGATTTTGTAAGTATTTCGCAGCCTTCAATGCATTTTCACAATGTCTTGGCATTCTCAAATGCAATGTTTCCAGTCCAATATTTAATAAAAATGCATTCTGTGGTGACTGGATAGAACCCAAATCACGCATCATTTGAGCAGTTGCCTTTGTGATGTATGCAGCTTTTCCAAATCTTTCTGTATAGACAATTCCATGATATGTTTCATCAGGTGTTGTGAGTCCTGGGAATTTATCTGCATATGCATTCCAATCAAAGTTACCGCTATCTACAATACAACCACCTACAGCCACTGCATGACCATCCATATATTTAGTAGTAGAATGTGTCACAATGTCTGCTCCCCACTCAAAAGGTCTACAGTTAATTGGTGTTGCAAAAGTATTATCCATAATCAAAGGTACATGATGCGCATGCGCTGCTTTTGCAAATTTCTCAATATCAAGTACATTTAAGCCAGGATTCGCAATCGTTTCTCCTACAACTGCTTTTGTGTTCTCACGGAATGCAGCATTCAATTCTTCTTCTGTACAATCAGGATCAACAAATGTAGTCTCGATTCCCATCTTGCGAATTGTGTGAGCATATAAGTTGTATGTACCACCATAGACAGCCGATGAACAGATGATGTGATCTCCTGCTTCAGCAATATTAATAATTGCATAAAAATTTGCTGCTTGACCTGAAGATGTCAACATCGCTGCTGCTCCACCTTCCATATCACAAATTTTTGCTGCAACAGCATCATTTGTTGGATTTTGAAGGCGAGTATAAAAATATCCCGAAGCTTCCAAATCAAAAAGTTTTCCCATATCATCGCTATTATCATATTTGAATGTTGTACTTTGATAAATTGGAACAACTCTGGATTCTCCATTTTTCGGTGTGTATCCAGATTGAATACACTTTGTTTCAATGTTGTAATTGCTCATATATATCCTCCTTACTCATCCCAGTTGTGATAAACTTCTTGTACATCGTCATCTTCTTCTAGGAGGTCTAGTGTTTTTTGTATATTTTTAAGATCCTTTTCATCGGTTAATTCAACATAGGTCTGAGGAATCATAGTTACTTCTGCATTTACCATAGGAATCCCCATTTCCTCTAAAGCCAAACGAATTTCACTAAATGCATCTGGGTCAGTCAAAATTTCATAACTATCTTCTTCCTCGACAAAATCTTCTGCACCAGCATCCAATACTGCAAGCATTAGATCGTCGGCATCCATTTCGCACTCTTCTTTGGCAACAATGATTTGTCCCTTTTTATCAAACATAAAGGAAACGCAACCAGGTGTTCCTACATTTCCATTTCCTTTTGTAAATGCATTACGTACGTTTGAAGCTGTTCTGTTCTTATTGTCTGTAAGCGCCTCTACAATAATCGCCGTTCCATTTGGTCCATAGCCTTCATATGTAACGTGTTCATAATTCGATGCATCGGCATCTCCAGCAGCTTTTTTGATACTTCTTTCGATATTATCATTTGGCATATTATTTGCTTTTGCTTTTGCTATTACATCGCGAAGACGACTATTATTTGCTGGATCTGGTCCGCCACCTTCTTTAACAGCAACTGCTAACTCTCTACCAATCTTTGTAAAAATTTTGCCTTTTGCAGCATCGTTTTTTTCTTTTTTATGTTTAATGTTCGCAAATTTTGAATGTCCTGACATCTCTTGTTCCTTCTTTCGAATTTTTAAAATACTTGTATATTCTAGCACTCTTTTTTTGATTTGTATAGTGCTATGTATCCAATCCAAAACTAATTTTTAAAGCTTCCTCTATCTGAAACATCATATTTCGATCTACATGGCAAATGAAATCCTTTAGCCTTTGTTTATCAATGGTTCTTATTTGTTCCAATAAAATAACTGAATTTTTTACTAAATGATATTTTTTTGCTTCCAATTCTACATGTGTCGGCAATTTTGCTTTGTTCATTTTTGATGTAATTGCCGCACAAATAACGGTTGGACTATGTCGATTCCCTACATCATTTTGGATAATGATTATAGGTCTAACTCCACCTTGTTCCGAACCGACAACCGGACTTAAATCCGCATAAAAAATATCTCCTCGCTTAATTTGCACAATATTCACACTCCGATTATAAAGATAACATGATTGTTTCCAATTTTTTCAAGATGTATTCTAATCAGAGCTTCTTTTCTAGATATTTAAGAAAAATAGTCTACTTGTTCTGCAACTTTTCCGTCTCTTATATAAACTCTAGGAATTCGTTTTCCCAAGTCACAAACAAATTCATAATTAAATCGTCCAGATAATTCACTTAAATCTTCTACCGATATTGTTTCGTTTCCATCGTCGCCTATCAATGTCACACTATCTCCAAAGCAGGTACCTTCTATGTGAGTGACATCTACCATAAATTGATCCATACATACACGGCCTAAAATAGGTGCCTTTTTGCCACGGATTAATACATATCCAACATTTGACAAAGCTCTTGGATATCCATCACCGTAACCAACTGGAATCGTCGCGATAGTCATTGGCTCCTCAGATACAAATGTTCCTCCGTAACTAATAGAAGTGCCAGCATCTATAGTATTCACAAAAGCTACATGGCTTTTAAGCGCCATTGCCGGCTTTAATTTCACGAGGTCCTTTCCAACTTCATCTGAAGGATACAAACCATAAACAGAGATACCTGCTCGAACCAATCCAAAATCCGCATCAGGTACATCAATAATTGCTGCACTGTTTGCACAATGCTGATATTGAAAATTCACATTTCTTTTTTCTAATGATTCCACCATCCAAGTAAATTTATCTAATTGCTCATATGTAAAATCTTTGTTTATCTCGTCTGCTTTTGCCATATGCGTAAATATGCCTTCTAAACAAACATTGTTTAATTTGGAAATACGTTCAATGGATTCGATAGATTCTTGGCTAGTAGAAAATCCCAATCTTGTCATGCCTGTATCTAATTTGATGTGCATATATGCAGTTAAGCCTTCTTTTGCAGCTAGTTGTGATATTGCTTCTGCCATCTCTTTAGTATATACATTCATACGAATATTGTGTCTAAGCATTTCTAGATATTGGTCTGGAAATACACAACCCAAAACCAAAATCGGCTTATAAATTCCTTCGTTTTTTAGAACCAATGCTTCATCCAACGTAGCAACACCAAATCCCCATATATATTCTACTTTTTCTAATATCTGCGCAATTGGCACAGAACCGTGTCCATATCCGTCGGCTTTTATAACTGCCATAATTTGAGTCTCTGGTTTCAAATTCTTCTTCATTTGTTCCACATTAAATGCCACAGCATCCAAATCAATTTTTGCATATACTCTGCTATATGTTTTCACGTCAACACCTCTATATTTGTTTTAAAACTTTTTCAATCGAGTCCACAATATCGCTTGCCAACACACTATATTTCCCTTTTTCGTTGGCTGCAATATCTCCTGCTAATCCGTGTAAATACACGCCAAGGCAAGCGCTTTGATAAGCGTTTCTGTTTTGAGCAAATATTCCAGTAATCATGCCAGTTAATATGTCGCCCGAACCACCCTTTGCCATAGCGGAATTGCCGGTTAAATTCAAAAAGAAATCTTGATCTTTTTTGTAAATCAAAGTTCTTGCGTCCTTCATTACACAGACCAAATTGTATTTATAACAAAAATCATATAATTTTTCAAACTTACATTGCTGTAATTCTTGCATTTCACAACCTAATAGTCGTGTCATTTCTTTCATGTGCGGTGTAAGAATACGGATTTGATTGGAATTTTGTAATAGTTCCATCTCGCTTGCAATGATATTTAGTGCATCTGCATCAATTACACAAGGTACGTTTTCGCGTTTCAAAACTTGTCTTGTTATTTGTTTCGAAGTTTCTGAAACACCCATTCCACAACCAATTCCAACAACGTCAGCCCACTCCAAAAGTTCATCTAATTGCTTGTTATTATATTCGTTATAAGTTGTTACCATTGCTTCTGGCAATGCTTTTTGTAAAATTTCTCGATTATCTTCGTGGGTATATATTCGCACAAGTCCACATCCCACTGCGTAAGATGCTTTTGCACATAAATGTGCAGCACCAGCCATCCCTTTACTTCCGACAACGAGCAAAACCTTTCCATAGCTCCCTTTGTGAGAATTTTCAATCCTTTTTGGATACATCTCTTGAAAATCATCAATGTCATAGCAATAGCACAGAGGTTCGTCGAATGTAAGGGAGGTAATTGAAATACCAATATCAACCACTCGAAGCTTCCCAATCATTGGATGTTTCGAGTGGAGCACATGCCCTCTTTTCGCATAGGCCAATGCAATTGTTAAATCTGCACAAAAGGCAATGCCACATTGTTCTCCTGTAGTATCACTTATTCCGGAAGGAATATCAACCGCAACTTTGTAACCTGGCATACAATTTAATTGTTCAATAACCGTTCGATATACCCCTTCTAGATTGCGACTCAATCCGACTCCAAAAACAGCATCTATAATCAAACTATATTCGTTTTGTTTTACCTGCTGTAAAATAGGAATGTTGTAATATTCTGCAATTTTTTTCTGCTGTCTATTTTCAACACTTCGTTTCGAATCGTCGCCTATAGAGCAAATACTTACTTTATGCCCCTTCAAATGCAATAATCGTGCAATTGCATAACCATCTCCACCATTATTGCCGATTCCACATACAACTAATATATTCGAAAAATCTACTTGTTCATTTTCAAGCGTTTCCACAACTTTTAGCGCAGCACGTTCCATTAACACCATTGATGGGATACCAATTTCTTCGATTGTATATTTGTCTGCACGTTGCATCTGTGCTCCTGTTAATAGATATTTCATAATCTCTCCTAGTAAAAAAGAGCTTGCAAGCAAACTCCTTTTTGCGTTTTCCGATTTATTCTTTCGAAAGTTCTTTCTCAGAATGTCCAATTTTGTACGAGAGCCTCATTAAACTCTCTGAAAGGTGTACATTTTCTACAAGGATACGTTTTGGTAACTTTAAGTCGGTATGGGCAAAGTTCCAAATTCCTTTAATTGTCGTTTCGGCAAGGATATCTGCAATATCACTCGCATTATTTTTTGGAATTGTGAGCACTGCAATTTCAATGAAATTATCATTAATGAAATCCTTTAATTCTTCCATCATACGTATCTCAACGCCACGAATCTTTTTTCCTTTTAACTTGGGATTGATATCGAAGATTCCCTTTAGTACAAAACCGCTTTTTTCAAACGATGCATAATTTGCCAATGCTTGTCCTAAATTACCAGCTCCAATTATAACAAAACCGTGCTGTCCATCTAAGCCTAAAATTTTACCAATTTCTGTGCGCAGATATTTGACATTATACCCATATCCTTGTTGACCAAAACCTCCAAAATTATTCAAATCTTGTCTGATTTGGGAAGCTGTAACATTCATTTTCTTACTTAAATCGCTTGAGGAAATACGTTCAACATTATTTTCAAGTAACTCTCCTAGATAACGATAATATCGCGGAAGTCGTTGAATGACCGCTTGTGAAATTCCTTTTTCTACCACTTTTTTCACCTTCCCCTTTATGTGTAACTTGTTATTTATTATATAGAATACTTGATATAAAGTCAATTTTTTCATTGTTTTTTATGACTTTTACAGTATAATAAGAAAGTATAGTTTTATATAAAAAGGAGATATCGAATGATACTTGCATGTCATAATCTTTCCAAGCAATTCGGAGATCAGATTATTGTAAAATCTGGATCTTTTCATGTAGATAACCGTGAAAAAGTAGCTCTTATCGGAGTGAATGGAGCTGGCAAATCAACCATTTTAAAAATGATTGTCAAAGAATTAGAACCGGATGAGGGCGAAATTGTTATTGCCAAAGGGAAAACTATCGGTTATTTGTCGCAACACCAAGACTTATCTGGTAGTCGTACAATTATCGAAGAATTGAAAACAGCAAAGCAAGAACTTATTGCACTCGAAAAACAAATACGCGTTTTAGAATACGAAATGAAACATTTAGAAGGAGAAGATCTCGAAGCAAGACTTCATTCTTATCATTTATTAAACGCTCGTTTTGAGCAAGAAAACGGCTATGCTTTCCAAAGTGAATTAGTCGGTGTTTTAAAAGGTCTTGGCTTTTCTGAAAATGAATTTTCCAAGGAAATTCAAACCTTGTCTGGAGGGCAGAAAACACGCGTTGCTCTTGGAAAATTATTACTTACAAAACCTGACATTTTATTATTAGATGAACCAACCAACCATTTAGATATGAATTCCATTGCTTGGCTGGAAAATTATCTTATGAATTATAACGGCGCTGTACTTATTGTTTCTCACGATCGCTATTTTTTAAACCGTGTAGTATCAAAGGTTGTAGAAATAGAAAACGGGGATATACGAATGTTCCAGGGCAATTATTCGGATTTCGCTGAGAAAAAGAAACAATTGCGCGAAGCCCAAATCAAAGCTTATTTAAATCAACAGCAAGAAATCAAGCACCAAGAAGCTGTAATTGAAAAATTACGTTCTTTTAATCGTGAAAAATCCATCAAGCGAGCGGAAAGTCGCGAAAAATTACTCGATAAAATAGAACGAGTAGAAAAACCAACCGAGTTGCAATCGGAATTGCGCTTCTCTCTCGAACCATCTTCCTTGAGTGGGAATGATGTTTTGACTGTAGAAAGTCTAGGGAAATCCTTCGGCACACAATCCTTATTTCAAGATGTTTCTTTTGAAATTAAGCGTGGGGAACACATTGCAATTATTGGCGATAATGGAACTGGAAAAACAACACTTTTAAAAATTTTAAATCAATTGATTCCTGCTGATTACGGGTCTTTTCGTTTAGGCTCTAAAGTTCAAATTGGATATTACGACCAAGAACATCAAGTGTTACATATGGACAAGACTATTTTTGATGAAATTTCTGACTCCTATCCAAATATGACAAATACACAGATACGTAATACATTAGCCGCTTTTTTATTTACTGGCGACGATGTGTACAAATTAATTGGGGATTTGAGCGGTGGCGAACGTGGCCGCGTGTCATTAGCAAAGCTGATGCTTTCAGAAGCAAATTTTTTGATTATGGATGAGCCGACGAACCACTTGGATATTGTGTCGAAAGAAATTTTGGAAAATGCGATAAAACAATATACGGGAACAATTTTATACGTATCCCATGACCGTTATTTTGTAAATCAGACTGCAACTCGTATTTTAGAGTTGGTAAATGAAACTTTTGTGAACTACATAGGGAATTATGATTACTACCTAGAAAAAAAGGAAATTTTGACAAACGTATATGCGCCTTCATCAATTACGACAAATGAGAAAAAAGACTTATCCACAGATACAAAAATGGATTGGAAAGCTCAAAAAGAAGCGCAAGCCAAAGAACGCAAACGCCAAAACGATCTTAAAAAATTAGAAGAACAAATCACAAAACTAGAAACTCGTAGCAACGATATCGATATCGAAATGACGAAACCAGAAGTTTTTACAAACAGCGTAAAGTGTCAAGAACTCTCAATTGAAAAAGCGCAAATTCTCAAAGAACTTGAAACGCTCTATGAGGAATGGGAACTTCTCGCTGAATAAGTTCTTTTCAATTTCTTGAACGACAATTTTGCTGTCAACAAAGCCGATATCAACACTCTGATAGTGAATTGCAAAAAAAATCAAAAAAATAGTGAGTGCAATTGCTAAGCGCACAACAAAAGATGAATTTTTTTGTTTCTCATAAAGAGAATGATACATGCCTTGATATCTTGGATGGATAGCTGGTGGTTGTTTTTTGTTGTTATAAATATTTTTTGTGCGAGTTAATAATTCTTGTCTGCGTCTTTCAATTTCATTCATAAAAAAGCATATATTACACGTTCTTAATGTAATATATGCTTTATCTTTTTCTTTAGAACTATCGATCTGCTAACTCTTTTATGATATCTTCCCAAGTAACGCCTCGTTCTACCATCAATACCATTGCATGATATAAGAAATCTGAAAGCTCATATTTGATTTCTTCTGGATTTGGATTCTTCGCAGCAATCACTAACTCTGTTGCTTCCTCTCCTACTTTTTTAAGAATTTTATCGATTCCTTTGTCAAACAAATAATTGGTATACGATCCTTCTTTTGGATGAAGTTTTCGATCAACAATTGTATCATATACACTTTGGAACACTTCCAAAGGATTCATTTCTTCGAAATCGGATTCTACAAGAGGTTGGAAGAAACAAGAAGGTGCACCAGTATGACATGCAACTCCGATCTGTTCCACTTTTGCAAGAATTGTATCGTTATCACAGTCCAAAGTCATTGACTTTAGATATTGGTAATGTCCTGATGTCTCACCTTTTAACCAGAGTGATTGACGACTTCTGCTATAGTAAGTCATTTTTCCAGTTTTAATCGTTTGTTCATAAGACTCCTTGTTCATATAGGCAAGCATCAATACATCCCCAGTTTTATAATCCTGAACAATTGTAGGAATTAATCCATCGCTATTTAACTTAAATTCCGAAAAATCCATTCTACTTTCTAGCAAAGATATCCGAATACTCTGTGATTCACATTCTGCCTTAAACGCATAGATATCAAAATTCTTTTGACTTACATATTGCCCTGAAATCCCGTTTATTCCAGCGGTGCCTAAAGACTCGACAACACATTGTTTTTCCATTGTATCAGTCAAAATCACAGTTTCAAGTTTCTGGTTTACCTTTACAGATTCTAAATCAGTGCCATTTAAAACAATGATTTCACTTGCGTAATCTTCGTTAAATGCTTCTGCCATTGCATACATTACCGCTATTTTTTCTTTACCAAAACGTTTCGAAACTTCCTCAAGCAAATCTAGTTCTGCTGGGTTATTTAGATTTAAAATGGCGCGTTTTGCACCAGCGTAAAGAATCTTCTTCACGTCTTCTTGCCTTTTAATATTACCACCTGCAATAATTGAAATCGAAACCTCTCTGCAGATTTTCTTGATTAAATCGATGGTATTATCGTGTTCTTGGTCATTTGTAGATAAATCAAATATAATTAATTCATCTGCGCCTAATGCACAATATTGTTTTGCCAAGGCGATAACATCCTCGTCAATTATTTCGCTTTGATCAAACCATCTCACTGCTTTCCCTTGTTGTATAAAAATACTAGGGATGATTCTTTTTACGTTACTCACAATTATAAACTCCCTTTCGTAGACCATACGTCTTTGATCCGTGGTTCTTCTAATGTTGCCATATCTAATGCTTTTCCAAACGCTTTAAACAATGCCTCTGCCATATGGTGATTATTTACGCCATCTAACACTTTCAAATGCAAATTCATAGCTGCGCTATATGACACAGCGTAGAAAAATTCACGGAACATTTCTGTATCAAAGTCTTGTATTTTTTCTACTGTAAACTCTGCATTAAAATTTAAATATGGACGACCAGACAAATCAATTGCACAGAGGGCTAAGGTTTCATCCATTGGCAACAAGAAGCTACCATATCTTTTAATTCCCTTCTTATCACTCAAAGCTTCTGCAATGGCTTGTCCTAATACAATTCCTGTATCTTCAATCGTGTGATGACAGTCCACTTCTAAATCACCGACTACCTTTAGATCCAAATCAAACAATCCATGTCTTGCGAAACCATCTAACATATGGTCAAAAAAGCCAATCCCTGTATCTATATTCGTTTTACCAGCTCCGTCAAGATTGATGGTAAGTTGAATATCTGTTTCTTTTGTTTTTCTATTGCAAGTTGCAATTCGCTCTTTCATATCACACCTCTACTTTTCAAAACGTACTTTTATAGAATTTGCATGAGCAGTCAATTGTTCTGCTTCTGCAAAACGTTCAATATCTTCATGTACTTCTTCTAACGCATCTCTTGAATACGCAATGATACTCGTTTTTTTAATAAAATCATCGACGCTAAGTGGCGAGAAAAATTTAGCTGTTCCGTTCGTAGGTAACACGTGGTTTGGTCCAGCAAAATAATCGCCTAAAGGTTCACTGCTATATTCGCCTACAAATATGGCACCGGCATTCCGGATTTTCATCATAACATCATATGGATTCTTCGTCATAATTTCCAAATGCTCGGATGCAATTTCATTTGCAATATCAATTACGTCATCCATTGTTTCTGCCACAAGAATATAACCGTAGTTTTCCAGAGATTTTCTCATAATCTCCGTTCTACTAAGTTCTTCTACGAACACTTCAATTTGCGCTGCCACTTCCTTTGCTAGGGATTCACTTGTGGTAACCAATATCGCCGAAGCCAATTCATCATGCTCTGCTTGCGATAACAAATCTGCGGCCACATATCTTGCATTTGCAGTTTCATCTGCAACAACTAATATTTCACTTGGTCCCGCAATGGAGTCAATGCTCACATGTCCGTATACTGCTTTTTTTGCAAGTGCCACATAAATGTTTCCTGGTCCCACAATCTTATCTACTTTTGGGATGCTTTCTGTTCCGTAAGCGAGCGCTGCAATTGCTTGCGCTCCACCAACTTTATAAATCACATCAGCACCTGCTTCATGCGCAGCCACTAAAGTATTTGGATTGATTTTTCCGTCTTTTCCTGGCGGTGTAACCATAATAATCTCATCCACACCCGCTACTTTTGCTGGTAAAATATTCATTAATACAGAGGATGGGTAAACCGCCTTCCCCCCTGGGACATAGACGCCTACTCTCTGCAGAGCTGTCACTTTTTGACCCAACATAGTTCCATTTGGTTTGCTATCGAACCAACTATAGCGACGTTGTTTTTCGTGATAGCTTGTGATATTTTCTTTTGCTTTTCGAATGATAGAAACTAAATTAGTATCCACTGCTTCGTAAGCATCTTTAATTTCCTCTTCTGTAACTCGAATGCTGTTTGCAGAAAGTTTTACGCCGTCAAAGCGTTCCGAATATTCAAAAAGGGCCAAATCCTTTTTGCTTCGTACATTACTCAAAATATCTGCCACACGTGATTCGTATTCTGCATAATGATTTGGACTTCTTTTTAATAAATCGTCCAGTAGATTTTTCTTTGTGTTTTCATCTAGTTTTTGTATTCTCATCTTATGCCTCCTGCAGAATCTTTCTGAGCTTGGTCAGCAAGTCTTTGATACGATCGTTTTCCATTCGCATACTTACTGGATTTACAATCATTCTTGCAGATAATGGGCAAACTTCTTCGAGTACATCTAAGCCGTTAGCTCGAAGCGTAGAGCCTGTTTCTACAATATCAACAATGACTTCTGAAAGCCCTACAAGTGGTGCCAATTCAATGGAACCATTTAACTTAATAATTTCAACTGTTTGATGTTTTGTATTATAAAAATAGTCCTTAGCGATATTTGGATACTTTGTTGCCACACGGATCAATTCACGATGTTGTAACAACTCTTTTGCCGATTCGGGTCCGCATACACACATACGACATGCACCAAAGCGAAGGTCGCAGACTTCGTGAACTTTACGCCCTTCTTCCAAAATCGTGTCTTTTCCTACGACTCCAATGTCCGCAGCACCATACTCAACATAAGTCGGTACATCTGGACCTTTTGCTAGGAAAAATTTTAATTTCAATTCTTCATTTACAAAAATCAGTTTTCTAGAATCTTTGTCTCGAATTTCTTCACAGGTAATCCCTAGCTGTTCCAATAATTCCATTGTCTTATTTGCCAATCGACCTTTTGTCAATGCAAATGTCAAATATCTCATAATGTTTCCTCCACATTATTTCACTGTTTTTGATACACTTTTAATGGTTCCTGTTAATAAATTTACCATTTCAATATCTTTTTCATTCTTTAAGTACATCATGCTGACACACAAATTCCTTTTTGCGCAGTCCATGTAATTTTCAAAAGAAATGTCGTTTCTTTTCTTTACTAACTCTGTTGCTTTTCCGTTACTACGAAATTCTTTTGCGAGCTTAATTGCCTCCGATTGTCTATGTTCTTCATAGAGAATGAACGTATTCTTGTACTGGTATGGGATCTCTAATTTTTGTCTTGCAAATGCATTCATAAGCTCGTCCACAACAATAACAAAACCAATAGACGGAGACGACTTTCCAAATTTCTCCATCAAGTTATCATAACGACCACCTTTTACGATTGCATCGCTCGTTCCGTAAGTATAACCACGGAAAACGATTCCTGTATAATATCCATATGTACCACTCATGCTAAGATCGAATGTAATATACTTTTCAACCCCAAATGCAACAAGTAATTGATATAATTGTTCCAAACGTTCAATTTCTTGTATTGCCTGCGCTCCTAAAATATTGGCAATTTCTTTCGCGTCATTTAAAACTTCGACACCGCCAACTAATTCTGGTAACATTTGGAATGCTGCCTTTACAGAAATATGTGTTTGCTCTTTCTCTAAAAGCTCGTCTACGCCAAAATAGTTTCTGTTTTGAATCAATTCGCGTAATCTACATTCTCCATCTGCATTTAATTTCGCTTGTGAAATTAAATTTTCAAAAAATGCCACGCAACCGATGTGTATTTGAAACTCTCTCAAGCCAACTTCTTTTAAGCTATCAATCGCCATTACTACCATTTCTGCATCTGCTTCAACAGAATCAATCCCAATTAATTCAGCCCCAGCTTGTGTATTTTCATGCAATCTTCCCTTGTAACTAGAGTGATTGATAAATGTATTCCCTTGGTAGCATAAACGGACTGGTAAAAGTTCTGATTCAAAAATTGTAGTTGCTACACGCGCAATGGAAGGTGTAATATCTGGTCTCAGTACCAAAGTATTCCCTTCTCTGTCAAAAAATTTATATAATTCCTTAGAAGGAATCGTTCCAATTTCTTTTCCAAACACATCAAAATATTCAAACATCGGAGTTTGCACATCTTGATAACCGTACAGATGAAAGATTTTCTGTAATTTTGTTTCTAATACCTGCTTTTTACGATACTCAATGCTATAGATATCGCGCACGCCTTCTGGTGTATGTAATATCTGTTGTTTCATCATATTCCTCCTGCTATTCTCTGCTTTCTAAATCTAATTGCAATGCATCTAGATATGGCACAAAACATCCATTCTTCAGCTGCATAAAATATTTCAAATTCAATTCCTCATAACGGATGCTTTTTCGGCCCCCGTCTTGTGCTCTATTCCAAAACATTTTCAATTCTTGAAACGGCATATAATAGAGTTCATTTCTTTTGCTGTAATAAATAATTAGAAATGCAATGCCTTCTTGCTTTTCAAAGGCTTCCATAAACGCCACTTGATGTTCGTGAATATTTTGTAATGGAAATGTATCCGTATTACATTCTTTAGCATCAAAACAGACCGGAATACCCTGTACTGCTCCGATGTAATCAACGGTACTACGTTGATCAAAATATGCCAAAGTGATATGTCGATGTTCTTTATCTATTTGTACAGGTGTGATTGGTGTTGGAATCTTTTGAATCAAACCCAATCCCTGTTCCAAATATTTTTCATTTGTACGATTCAGAAATTCTTCTAACGTAGAACCTCTCAGCCCTCTTGAATTCCAAGTTCCCATATGAATGTTCCTTTACTTCTTTTCTGATTCTAAAATCTCTTTGAATTGTTGTGGTATCGGCGCAACAATCTCCAGTCCACTTAGATTTGCAAGTTTATCACTCATCGCAGGAAACTCCAAACGATACGCATGTAATAATTGACTCGTCAATCGATATTTTTGCTTATATTCTTCGTTAATACGTCGATTACCGTATTTATAGTCTCCAATAATCGGATGGTTTTGTGAAGCGAGATGCGCACGTATTTGATGCGTTCTACCAGTAATTAAATGTACTTCCAAAAAGGTTACAAATCCATTCGTCCAAATCGGTTTGTATTCTGTTTCGATAGGATAACTATCTTTTGTCTCTTTGGTCAATACACTTACTTTATTCGTTATTTGGTCTTTTGTCAAATAACCTTTAATAAATTCAGGCTCTTTTATCTCTCCAACAACCAAACATCGATAAAATTTCTTTAGCGAACGCGTTTTAAAAAGTTCACCCATCTTTTGCAGGCCGTACAAACTTTTACCTGCCACAACCAAACCGCTCGTATTGCGGTCCAATCGGTTGCAGATAGAGGGATGAAATGTCTGCAAGTCCTTACTTTGAAGTTGTCCACTTTGAAGCAAATACGAAATGATATGTTCTACCAAAGACACATCCTTTGTTTCTGCTTTTTGCGAAAGCATTCCAACAGGTTTATTTATAATTAAAATATTTGAGTCCTCATATAAAATATCGATTGGTACATTCGTTTGTACAATCTCTGTTTTTGAAAATTTCTCGATAGTTTCATCAGACATAAAAATTTTCACAGAATCTCCAACAGACAGTTTTTCATTCCCTGTTGCTTTTTTTCCGTTTAACACAATATTTTTTTTACGAAGCATCTTATAAATAAAGCTTTTCGGTGCCTGATTTAAATATTTTGCCAACAATTTATCTAAGCGTTGTTCTGCTTCATTTAAACTTATAATAATCTCTTTCATGTATACCCCAATTATATAGATAAATTTAATATGACACTGCGAATTGCATCGTCGCTATCCCCTGCTTCCAATTCGTTCATTTCTTTGAGTCGATTCAGATATTGGGTATAATCCTTAAAAATTTTTACTGTTGCACTCGTAATATGATTCGCGGCCAAATACTGTTTCAAATGATTTTCAATGACCTGTGTTTCTGCTTTTTCCTTTGAAGTATAACCACAAACGGTATTCTTTCGAATTACGACGCTTTCCACAGGCATAATCTTCTTTTCATTTGTAAAAATAGTGTCAAAGATTTTTATTAATTCTTCTCCTGCGGTTTCAATTTCACGAACCTTCTGCTTGTCAATGGTTTTGTGTGGCAAAATCATAATCACCTCTACCAAAGCTCTTGCAGCAGGAAGGCACCCTAACAAAGCAACTACTGTAAGCATATTGAGACGTGTTTTTGTCTGCATAACACCAAGTATAAAAATTGCAATTGCAATTCCAAATTCAATGATACATTTAATAACAACTTTTTTCTTACGGGAGGTAATATAACCCGCTTCGCCTTTTTTTGCTTTCATAAAAAATCCTCTTTATTGCTTTTTCTTTTTGTGAACATTTCGAATGGCTTTTTTCTTTTTCGGAATTGGTTGCTTATTCTCTTTCTGTGGCTGAAATCCCTTTCTAGGCTTAATTAAACATTTTTTATCAAATCCTACCAAATCCATTCTTCCTGCAAGTTTTAATGCTTCCATCACCAAATCATAATTTTTCGGGTTTCTGTATTGTATCAGTGCTCTTTGCATCGCCTTCTCATGTGGATTTTTTGGCACATATACCGGTTGCATAGTCCTTGGATCAACCTCCGCATAATACATACAAGTCGAAATGGTAGACGGTGTTGGATAAAAATCTTGTACTTGTTCTGGCATATACCCCAAATCGCGGAGATATTCCGCTAAAGCCACTGCTTCCTTCATTGTTGAGCCCGGATGCGAAGACATTAGGTATGGTACCAGGTATTGTTTTTTGTCAATTTTCTCGTTGATTTGTTTGTATTTTTTTGAAAACTCTTGGTAAACTCGATTTTCCGGTTTTCCCATCATACGAAGCACTTTATCTGCAACATGCTCTGGTGCCACCTTTAATTGCCCGCTAATATGATGTTCACACAATTCATAAAAGAATTCATCATTCTTGTCTGCAATTAAATAATCAAAACGGATTCCCGAACGAATAAATACTTTTTTTACATTTGGTAGTTCTCGCAATTTGCGCAGTAATTTCAAATAATCTTTATGATCTACCTTTAAGTTTTTACAAGGTGTTGGAAAAAGACATTGCTTATTTACACATGCCCCTTTATCCAATTGCTTTTCACACGCTGGCGCGCGGAAATTTGCCGTTGGACCGCCCACATCATGAATATATCCTTTAAAATCTTTATCCCAGATAAACTTCTTTGCTTCTTCAAGCAAAGATTCATGACTTCTTGTCTGAATAATTCTTCCCTGATGGAAAGTTAATGCACAAAAACTGCAACCACCAAAACATCCACGATTACTAATCAAACTATACTTCACTTCTTCAATTGCAGGTACACCGCCTAAAGCTTCGTATGAAGGATGATAAGTACGCATATATGGCAATGCGTAAACACGATCCATTTCTGATTGAGACAATGGCTTGGCAGGCGGATTCTGCACAACAAATAAATGCTCTGAATATGGTTCGACTAATCGTTTGCCACTATATGGATCCGTGTTGCAATATTGTGTATAAAAACTTTTCGCATAATTTAATTTATCCCGCTTCAATTCTTCCCATGACTCTAGCGTAATCGCATCATATACACTTTCCAAAGATTTTACTTTGCAAACAGTTCCGTCAATGTACGTAATATCTTCAACAGCAATACCACTGTCAAGTGCATCCGCTATTTCAACGATGGAACGCTCTCCCATCCCATAAGAAATAAGATCTGCACCTGAGTCTAAAAGAATAGAACGTTTTAATTTATTTGACCAATAGTCATAATGAGCCATTCGGCGAAGGCTCGCCTCAAT
>JAEIGA010004571.1_pt1 | contig 21389 bp, 18 predicted proteins | sample 9270691 | NCBI WGS metagenome assembly JAEIGA01 (sample SAMN17057246, study PRJNA624740) | gut metagenome | biome: biome; isolation source: fecal sample | host: Bos grunniens | place: China: Xizang | collected 2019 | reverse complement strand
TACAAGCTTGCCATTGATATACATTGGAATGTGCTTGTTGTAAGATGCAGGATCTTTAAGGCTGTCTGTAGCTGTTACACCCTCATAAGACCAGTCATTTGTAGGATCCCATGCACCCTTTGTAGGTGTGCCGTCAATAGCATCAGGGATTGATACTCTGAACTGAACTTCATCTCTGTGTTCGCTCTGACCTGTAGGCTGAATAGCTCTGCCGTCCTCGAACTTAACTTCTGCATAGTATGTGTTGCCTGTCGGGTCGCCCTCATACTTGTAAGGACCTGAAACTGTGCCGTAGCCCTGTTCGCCTTCCGAATACTGCTGTGACTTGCCTTCTACCTTTAAGATGTCAACAGAATATCCTGCCGCAAGAAGCTCTGATACATCGAAGTAGTAACGATATGAGATATCCTTCTGAACTCTTGCAGGCCAAGCTGTGTGGTTCATAGCCCAAGCCTTGATTTCTGTATAGCTGTCGCCCTTACCGTTGAGTACAGCGCCAACCTTCCATTCGTCCCACTTAGGAGTTTCTACAGGTGGGAAGTCAGCAAGCTTTTCGCCGCCCTTATCATCAATCATAGCACACATTGCAGCTGTAAATCCTGCATTATAGTCAATAGCAACTTCAGAATACTCATACTGAGCAACACTGTTTGTATACTCGCCTGACTGGTTAGGACCTCCGACTAATGCACCATAGAGAGTATGTGCATATTCTGTCTGCCAGCCCTCGTTACTTCCTTCCTGACCAAGATCATTCCAATGGTCGTCATGAACGCCTGATGTTGTTCTGTGGTGGATAGCTGTAGGATTCTTTTCACCCATACCGAGAACATAACAAAGACCGAGATTATTGTCACCAAACATATAATCAAGCTGTCCTTGTGCCCAATCATTATATTTTGAAGCAAGTGAAGCGTCATCCTTGAAAATTGTATCAGCTGCAAGCTTAGCAATCCATACTGTATTTGCTGAGTGACGGTTTGCGCCCCAGTTCATAAGCCATGCAAGACCATCAGGAGTATATGTTACTCTCTTTCCGCCGTATCCTTCATCCCAGTAGTCAAGGTGATGAGCGATATGATCAATCCACTCCTGCTTACCTGTATTCATAGCATAAAGGAGAGCAGCAGCCTGTGTTGTATCATCCCAACAGAATCCCCATGTGTACTTCCAGTCTGTTGACTGACTTTCTGTCGGAAACTGAGGAATATAATCAGATTCTATCTTAGCAAGATAGCTATCGTCGCCTGTAGCCATATAGAGCCAGTTTGCAGCATACATACAATCATCTACCCATGAGCTTGGATTGTACATGCTTCCCATTGCGCCGTTTTCGTTATCTCTGATTTTATCAGCTGTTTCAAAATACTTCTTTGCCTGTGCAAGATATTCAGCAGCCTTATCAGGCTGTTCATCCTTGAAGATGATATATCCCTGTGCAAGAGCAGCAGCACAGAGCGCAATTGTAGTTGAATCGGCAATTTCGTCATAAGGACGTTCCCAGTCGCCATTGTTGAGGTGATGCTTTCTCAGATATACTTCAGCACTGCACCAGATGTTATGGTCTGTTGATCCGCCTGTAAAGTCACCGATTGTACCGATAACCTTGCCGTTTCTGTCACACTGGAGAACGTAATCAAGTCCCCACTGTACATTGTTGCGGTAAGTTTCACCAAGACCTGCCTTATCAACAGCGTCTTTATACTGGATATAGCCCCATGCAAGTACAGAAGCAGAATAAGCGTTTGTAAGAGTAAACTTGAAGTGGTCGCCTGCGTCAAACCATCCGCCAGGAATGATATCTGTTTCAACGCCCTCTTCGTTCACCATTGAATCTGCTCTCCAAGGAACAGAATTCCATTCAGGAAGAATACCTGACTGCTGTACTTCATAGAAGAACAGCGATTTCTGTAAAGCCTCGGCATAATTTACGTCCATAGCCGCAGAAGCCTTGATAGTGCTGCCGTTTTCCTTTACAGGAAGCACGTTAAAACCTGCTGCAGTAACAACAATTGCCGAAACAGTTGCTAAAAGCTTTTTAATCTTCATTGTAATTAGCCCCTCTCATCATTATTGGTACATATCTATCCGTACCTATACACTTTAACTTTATATCATTTTCAATAGTTTGTCAAGCACATCATAATTTGTTTACAATTATTTGTCAGCTTGTATAATTACAGAGTATATTTATTGGGCATAAAAACAAAGCAGTTATCAGCGCAAACTGATAACTGCTTTAACTTTAATATCTGATTATTCAGCGTCTTCTGCTGTTTCTTCAACAGCTTCTGCTTCTTCATCATTTACGAGAAGTGCACGGATTGAAATGCTGATTCTTTCCTTTTCTTCGTCAATGTCGATGATCTTAACGTCAACTTCCTGACCAACTGAAAGGATGTCCTTAACGTTTTCAACCTTCTTATCAGCAATCTGTGAGATGTGGATAAGACCGTCAATACCGTCGATGATCTGAGCGAAAGCACCGAATGATGTGATTGAAACGATTGTTGCCTTAACAACATCGCCTACATTATACTGTGACTTGAAGATTTCCCATGGGTTGTCCTCAGTCTTCTTGTAGCCGAGTGAAATTCTGTTTTCATCCTTGTTGAGATCCTTGATGTAAACTTCAAGTGTATCGCCAACGCTCACAACTTCACTTGGGTGCTTGATTCTCTTCCATGAAAGCTCTGAAATGTGAACCATACCGTCGATACCGCCGAGGTCAACGAATGCACCAAAGCTTGTGAGTGACTTAACTGTACCCTTGAATACATCGCCAACGTTTGCAGCTTCCCAGAACTTAGCCTTAGCTTCTTCCTTCTGAGCGCTGAGAACAGCCTTCATAGAGCCAACTGCTCTCTTGCGGTTTTCTGTAACTTCAAGAATCTTGAACTGTATCTTCTTCTTGAGGAGCTGTTCAAGCTCTGCACCTCTTGGAAGACCTGTCTGTGATGCCGGGATGAATACTCTTACGCCGAAGCATGAAACAGTAACGCCACCCTTAACAACGTGCTGGATTGTACCTTCAAGAACAGTTTCTTCTTCCTTAGCCTTCATAACCTTTTCAAAGCCAGCCTGTTCGTCAATCTTTCTCTTTGAAAGAGCAACTGTGCCTTCGCTGTCGTTTACCTTGATAACGATGAGTTCAATTTCATCGCCAACGCTTACGATGTCAGCAGGTGTCTTTGTAGGGTCATCTGTGAGGTCGTCAAGTGAAACGTAGCCTGTGTGCTTTGTGCCGAGGCTAACGATAGCTTCGTTCTTATTTACGGCTTCAACATAAGCCTTAACCTTTTCTCCTGTATGTATTTTCTTAAAGGACTGATCGAGCATCTCCTCGAAATTGATGTCCTCTTCCAGATTGTTATTCTGAATCTCTGTCATAGTGGTTTGTACCTCCTTAATTATATAAGCCGGCGTAGAAGCGCCCGCAGTAATGCCGATATGTTCAGCAGAGGGTAGATTTAAAGCATGAAGCTCGTCCCCGTTTTCTATATGATACGTTCTGCAATTCTTACTGCACACATCATAAAGCTTTACAGTATTTGAACTGTGTCTGCCCCCAACGACAATCATAAGGTCAGCTTCTTTTGAAAGCTTCTCGGCATCAGATTGTCTTGCCTCGGTAGCATTGCAGATTGTATCAAAGATAACGATATCGGGATCGTCTTTCGGAATTATCTTTAAACACTCTTCCCATACTACTATATTATACGTTGTTTGAGCAACAATTGCAAGTTTTTTTTGCAAATTTTTATATTTTTTTTCAAAAAAGCTTTTTAGCTCAGTTTTATCCTTAAAAACTAAACAATTTTCGTCACAATGACCAACAATCCCCTGCACCTCAGGGTGAGTAGCATCTCCTGCAATAAGAACAAAGTATCCCTCAGCAGCTTTTTCAGATACAATTTTATGTATTCTTGCAACAAACGGGCAGGTTGCGTCAACCATTCTGTTTCCGCTTTTTTCAATCTGCTCATAAACTGCTCTGCCTACTCCGTGAGAGCGTATGACAACAAGTTCATCCTTTTCAAGCTCGTCTACGGATTCGATAATTCTTGCGCCCTTGCTCTTCATGTCGGTTACAACGTCATTGTTATGGATTATAGGTCCGAGAGTTGCTACTCTCTGATTTTTTTCAAGCTCGCCGTAAACCATTTTTACAGCTCTGTCTACTCCGAAGCAGAAGCCTGCCGATTTGGCAACCGTAATCTTTTTCACGGTTATTCTCCTTTCTCGGCGATAGCTTCGACAGCTTCCTCGCCCTCTACCATTCTTTTAATCTCGTACATAAACGCATTTTTAAGCTTTACAAGCTCTCTCGGATTCGGTTCTTCGCTGTTTGTAATGTATTCAGCTGTATTGATAGGCTTTCCGTAAATTACTCTGATTTTTGTTCTGAAACGAAGCTTTTCACCCTCAAAAACTATACCTACGGGAACAACCTTTGCTCCCGACTTTGCCGCTACAAGAGCCGCACCTGTCTTGCCCTTGCCTACCTTGCCGTCTTTGGAACGTGTACCCTCAGGGAAAATAACAAGATTTCTGCCCTTTTTAAGAACTTCAATTGAAGTATCGATTGCTGTGCTGTCACCCTTTCCTCTTGATACAGGGAAAGCTCCGAGGCTTCTTATCAGCCATGCGAAAAGCTTATTCTTGAAAAGCTCTTCCTTCGCCATAAATGAAAAGCGGCTGTTTACTCCGAGAACAACAAGCGGAGGATCTGCGTATGTACGATGATTTGATGTGTAAATCGCACTTTCGCCTCTCGGAATATTCTCTTTGCCCTCTAATTTCAGATTATACCATATCGTATAAGCAACACGAACAAGAAATATTGCTACATAATACATTTACTTCACCCCTGTTTTGTCAGTTATGATGCCCTTGATTTTTTCAACGACTTCATCAAGTCCGAGTGTTGTTGAATCAACGAGAATCGCATCGTCTGCCTGCTTTAAAGGCGCAATGGGGCGATTCATATCGTTGTAGTCCCTTTCAATGATATCCTTGAGGATTTCATCATAAGTCGGACAATCAGGTTTTTCCGAAAGCTCTTTGAAGCGGCGGTTTGCACGTTCCTCAGCAGAAGCTGTAAGAAAAATCTTTACATCAGCATTCGGAAGTACAACTGTACCGATATCACGTCCGTCCATTATCACATTGTTTTCCTCTGCCATTTTCTTCTGTACATTGAAAAGATGCTCTCTTACTTCGGGGATTGCCGATACTCTTGAAGCACCCATTGAAATTTCAGGCTTTCTTATATCCTCTGAAACATCTCTGTCGCCGAGGTATACTCTCTGCTGTCCGTCAATATATTTAAGGCTGACCTCGCATTTTGCAAGAGCGTTTATTATATCAGCTGTATCTTCAATTCCGTTTTCGTTCATATAGAGTGCAATTGTACGGTACAATGCACCTGTATCAACATAAATATATCCGAGTCCGCTTGCAACTCTTCTTGCAATTGTACTTTTGCCTGCACCTGCAGGTCCGTCTATGGCAATATTTATTGTTTTCATTTATTTATCCTCCGTTACATATTTAATCCTGCGCTGTATGCGGTTGAAAATGCTATCTGCAAATTAAATCCACCCGTATACGCATCTACGTCTATGACCTCGCCTGCGAAATAAAGTCCCGAAACAAGCTTCGATTCCATTGTTTTCGGATTGATTTCCTTTACTGATATTCCTCCGCTTGTTATAATTGCCTCGTCAATCGGTCTGAAATCGGCAATTGTAATCGGAAACGCCTTTATAAGCTCGGCAAATGCTTTTCTCTGCTCTTTTGTTATTGCATTAACTTTCTGCTCTGCGGGGATTCCCGAAAGTCTTACTGCTACGGGAATAAGCTTTGCAGGCAATAATTTTCTTATCGCATTTATGAAATCACGATTCTGATTTTCACTGAAATCACGCTGTATTCTTAAATCAAGCTGTTTCATATCAAGTGCAGGCTTTAAATCAATTCTGATTTTGTATCTGCCACGCTCCATTTTTCTTATATGTGAGCTTGCGCTCAGAATAAGCGGTCCTGATACTCCGAAATGAGTAAACAGCATTTCGCCCTGTTCGTCGTATATGAGCTTTTCTCCGTCATAAAGTTTTACAGCTACATTGCGAAGTGAAAGCCCCATCATCTCGGCACAGTATTTCTCAACTGAAACAAGCGGAACGAGTGAGGGATATATAGGTGTTACAGTATGTCCTGCACTTTCAGCAAACGCATAGCCGTCACCTGTCGAGCCTGTATTAGGATAGGATTTTCCTCCCGTCGCTATCAGTACAGACTGTGAGCTATATTCCTTACCGCCTGCTACAACTCCCCTGCATATTCCGTCTGTGATGATAAGCTTTGTAACTTTTCGGTTTATTATTTTTACGCCGAGATTTTTAAGCTCACGTTCAAGAGCGTCTACAACATCCTGAGCATTATCACTTACAGGAAAAACTCTGTTTCCACGCTCTGTTTTAAGTGGTACACCAAGCTGTTCAAAGAAATCCATAACGTCCTGTGAATTGAAACCCGAAAAAGCGCTGTATAAAAATCTCGGATTTACAGGAACATTATTAAGAAGCTCTTCGTTTGTGCAGTTATTCGTTACGTTACAGCGGCCTTTGCCTGTTATGCGGAGTTTTCTTCCGATTTTTTCGTTTTTTTCAAATATTATGACGCTTCTTCCCATTCGTGCGGATGTTATTCCTGCGACTGCTCCTGCCGCACCACCGCCTATTATTATTACATCAGTATTTGTCATTCTTTTCTCTTCTTCCTGAGTCGGTTTCTGTACATTGAAGCAAGCTTTTCTCTTCTTTCGGCAGTTGCTTCTGAATCAACAATATATTTTCCGTCTGATTCTGTGAGGACATCGCCCTCCTTTGCGTTTTCTGCAAGCTCTGAAAGCTTTACCTCAATTATTTTATCGTCTGCTTCTATTACAGCGATATCGTTTTCTATTCTGTCAAGAATAAGCATATTTTTACCTCTTTATAATTTGATTGCTTTATCGGTCAGATGATATCCGCTCCTACTTTGTCAAGCCATATCATTCCGCATGAATTAATATATAAAAACAATCCCATAGTATAATCGGCATATTATGTCAACTCTGCTATTTTTCAGTTTTTATGCCTATTCCTTCGCCGTCTGATATAACAACAACCGTTCCAGATAAATCGGTTCGGTAAATATTCTTTTTATCTGCATATTTTGCAATTCTCGCTACAGCTTCATCTTCGGGATGATTATAGGAATTGCCCTCACCGCACATTATTACAGCATAATCAGGTCGAAGCTTTGCCATAAATTCTTCACTTGAGGATGTATTGCTTCCATGATGCCCCGCTTTATAGACTGTGCATTTTTCAAGCAGTCCGCTTTCTATAAAATGCTTTTCAGCGGATTTTTCAGCGTCACCCGTAAATACAAAGCTGTTTCTGCCATGATTAAGCACCGCACCGACTGAATAATTATTCGTGTTCGAGTTTTTCTCCTGCGGCGCAAGCAGTAACACCTCAGCTTCTCCGAGATTTAGTTTCATTCCCGTTTCAGCCTCGGTTATATCAACATCATTTTCTTCAAGAGCAATCAAAAGCTTCTCAAAGTATCGTGTTGTAGGGAAATCCTCATCAGGAAGATACGGCATTATAATTTCGTCTGTTTTTATTTCGTCAATTATCTCACTCATACAACCGAGATGGTCTGAATGAGGATGAGTTCCGATAACATAATCAAGCTTTTTTATGTTCTTGCTTTTCAGATAGCCGAGCACTACATCGCCTTTATCGGTTTCTCCGCTGTCTATCAGCATATTCTTTTCGGGAGTGCGGATAAGTATGCAGTCACCCTGTCCGACATCTATAAAATGCACTTCAAGATTTTCTGTACATTCATCGGCTAAGCCAAGCAGTTTTTTAAGCTCCCATTGTAAATCATATCCCCTTGCTTCCGCAATGGACATAATGATAAGTATAATTGTAAAAATTACACCAAGGATAATGCCTATCTTTTTGTTTTCCTGTTTGTGCTTTTTGTGTTTCGATTTTTTCCCTGCCATTTTTCTCCTCCTGATTTCTTAGCGGAGTTTTTGTTTGCAAAAGGCTTGTTTGCGCTTTTCACATCTTCATCAACAAGGCATTTAGGTGATTTACCGATAAGGTCACGTCTGCCTGCTTTTTTAAGTGCTTCGAGTACAAGCTCTTTATTCTGTGGCTTGAAATATTGCAGTAATGCTCTTTGCATTGCCTTTTCCTTTGCCGTTTTCGGAACATATACCTTTTCCATTGTGTAAGGATCAAGCTCTGTATAGAACATTGCTGTTGAAATAGTCCCAGGAGTAGGATAGAAATCCTGCACCTGTTCGGGACGGATTTTATTATCACGCAGGAATAATGCAAGCTCTATCGCTTCTTTCAGCGTGCTTCCGGGATGAGATGACATAAGATAAGGCACGAGATACTGCTCCTTGTCCATTCCTTTTGTAATCTCGTAAAAGCGCTTCTGAAAAGCTTTATATGCTTCTATATGCGGCTTGCCCATTTTATCAAGCACCGCTGATGAGCAATGCTCAGGTGCAACTTTAAGCTGTCCGCTTATATGATGCTTTATAAGCTCACGCATAAATTCATCGTTTTTATCCTCCATAAGATAATCATATCTTATTCCTGAACGGATAAACACCTTTTTTATTCCCTTTATTTTTCTGAGTTTTCTGAGCATCTGAAGATACTCTGTATGGTCAACATCGAGTGCCTTGCACGGAGTAGGAGCAAGACATTTTTTACCCTTGCAAAGTCCATGTTCAAGCTGTTTTTTACATGATGTATGGCGGAAATTCGCAGTCGGTCCTCCGACATCGTGAATATATCCCTTGAAATTCGGCATTGCAGCAAGCTTCTGTGCTTCTTCAAGGACTGATTTTTCACTTCTGCAAGTGATTCTTCTGCCCTGATGAAGTGCAATTGAACAGAAATTGCAATATCCGAAGCAACCTCTGTTATGAGTTATAGAAAACTGTACCTCCTCAATACCGGGCACACCGCCGAATGCTTCATAAGAAGGGTGATATGCTCTCATATAAGGCAGGCTGTATATTTTATCAAGTTCTTCTGTTGTAAGGCTGTACGCAGGCGGATTCTGTACAAGCATAAGCTTACCATGGCGCTGAATTACAGTTTTTCCGTAAACCTCGTCCTGCTGGTCATATTGAATTCTTGTTGCCTTTGCATAAGCCTGTTTATTCTCAGAAACCTGCTCAAAGCTCGGACATTCTGCCGCACCGATTGGCGTATTTATCGGCTCTGTGAGATAGCATGTACCTCTTATATCACGAATATCCCTGATATTTTCACCGTTTGAAAGTCTTTCGGCAAGCTCGGTAATCTGATGCTCGCCCATTCCATACATAAGCAAATCAGCCTTACTGTCTGCAAGAACTGACGGTCTTACCGCATCATCCCAGTAATCGTAATGTGCAAAACGGCGCAATGAGGCTTCAAGTCCGCCGATTGCTATTGCAACATCTCCATATATTTCACGAAGCCTCTGACAATATACAATTACAGCTCTGTCAGGACGCTTGCCTGCAACACCGCCTGCTGTGTAGGCATCATCCGAGCGTTTTCTCTTTGCGGCTGTGTAATGTGCAACCATTGAATCTATGTTGCCCGATGTAACAAGAAATGCAAGTCTTGGTCTGCCGAAACGCATAAAATCTTTATCGCTTCTCCAGTCAGGCTGTGAGATTATGCCGATTGTATAGCCAAGCGACTCTATCAGTCGGGATATTATCGAAACGCCGAAGCTTGGGTGGTCAACATAAGCATCGCCCGTTATGTATATGAAGTCAAACTGCTCTATTCCAAGCTCGTTCATTTCTTTTTTTGTAGTCGGTAAAAATCCGTTCATACAAACTCCTAATTCAGCTTATTATATTATAAATCCTGTTTTCTTGCTCTTCTCTCTTCAAACTGCATACGGGACATAAGCACCTTTCTCGGCTTTGCACCCTCGCTAGGTCCGATTACGCCCATTTCTTCAAGCTCGTCCATAATTCTTGCAGCTCTGGCATAACCAAGCTTGAGCTTTCTCTGAAGCATTGAGGTTGAAAGCTGTCCGTTTTCAACTGCAACGGCAATTGCCCTTTCAACATAGTCCTCATCACTGCCGACTGAGATTGAGCTTTCGCTTTCAGCTCCGCCCTTTTCCGTTTTGGATACAGGGATACAGCTTTCAACAGCCTGAATGATATCATTATCGAATTCAAATTCGCTTTGTGATTTTACAAAGTTTACAGTAGCTTCAACATCCTTTGAAGATGCAAAACAGCCCTGTATTCTGACAGGCTTTGCCGAGCCTATCGGCATATAAAGCATATCACCGTTACCGAGAAGCTTTTCTGCGCCTGCAATATCGATAATAGTTCTTGAGTCTACCTGTGACATTACAGAAAGTGCAATACGGCTCGGAATATTAGCCTTGATAAGACCTGTGATTACGTCTGTTGTAGGACGCTGTGTTGCTACAACAAGATGCATACCTGCGGCACGTCCCATCTGTGCAAGACGGCATATCGAGTCTTCAACCTCTTTGCCTGCAACGAGCATCATATCAGCAAGTTCGTCTATGAAAATAACAATCTGCGGCATTTTTTCAATGTCAGGATTGTTCTCTGCCATTGCATTATATGATTTAAGGTCATTTGCGCCGTCCTCTGCAAAGATATTGTATCGGCGCATCATTTCAGTTACTGCCCATGCAAGTGCGCCTGCCGCTTTCTTTGCTTCGGTTACAATTGGAATAAGAAGATGTGGAATACCGTCAAAGACTTTGAATTCTACAATCTTCGGGTCAATAAGTATAAGCTTTACTTCATCAGGTGTAGCGTTATAAAGAACACTCATAATAATCGATCTTGTACATACCGATTTACCCGAACCTGTTGTTCCCGCAATAATAACGTGAGGCATTTTTGCTACGTCACCGAGTATAATATTGCCTGCGATATCCTTTCCGACAGCAAATGTAAGCTTGCTCTTATTGTTTTTGAATTCATCTGAGGAAAGGATTTCTCTTAATGTTACCATATCCTTTTTAGCGTTAGGAACTTCAATTCCGACAGCTGATTTTCCAGGAACAGGAGCTTCTATTCTTACACCCTGTGCGGCAAGATAAAGTGCAATATCGTCTTCAAGTCCTTTGATTTTTGACACCTTTACGCCTGCCCCCGGCTGAATTTCATAACGTGTTATTGATGGGCCTCTGTAAATATCGCTGATGCGAACAGTTACCCCGAAGCTTTTGAGCGTATTTACAATTATATCAGCCTTTTCACGCATTTCTGCTGTTGCTTCTGCGGCATTGCCCTTATTATCCGCAAGCTCAAGCAAATCAAGTGACGGCATTAAGTAAAGCGGCTTCGGCTTATCTGCATACTCACTTGTATCAACAGATTCAGCGTTCTTTTCATTTCTTTGAAGCTGTTTTTCCTTTTCGTCAACAGCTTTATTTATAAGTGCATCAAGGCTTTTATGTTCGCTCTTACTTTCAGATGCCTTTGCTTCTTTCTTTTCATTGACAGAGTACGCCGATTTTTCCTCTTTAATCGGAGCAGCCTGCTGTCTTTTTTCTGTCGGAAGCGGTATATCGAAAAGAAAATCAGGCTCTTCGATTTCTTTCTTTTTAGGTTTGGAAGCTTTTTTCTCAGTTTCAGCATTATGCTTGTTCACAAGGTCAATTGCTTCCATTTCAGCTTCTAAATCATCAGCTTCGTCATCATCATCAAATGCGTCTTCAAAATCGCCGCCCGTAAGTACATTTTTAATTCCTATAACACCTTTTCCGAGATTTACAAACGGCTTTGAAATCATACGGAAAAATTCAAGAATTCCCATATTTGTAAGCAGCATTATAAATACGAAGAACATTATAGCCGCAATGATTTTTGCGCCTGTTTCTCCGAAAATTCCCATAAGCGGCCCTGCAATTATCATACTGAGTACGCCGCCGCCTTTAAGCTCTTTACCTGCATTGTAAAGATTTGCTATCTGCTTTGGCAGAGTATTTCCGTGAATTTCTCCGACAAATACAATTTGTATCACTGAGCTTGTGAGGAGTGTCAAAGCTCCGCCCCATACAGCCCTGCCTGTTACGCATTTCTGGCTTTTTTCCATACCTATCAGTATGGATGTATATATCAGGATTACAGGTACAAAAAATACTGCCGCACCGAACATTCCGAGCAGAAAGTTATGTATTTTATTCCAGCCTGATGTACCCTCTATCAGAGTCATCAGAATTACAAGCGCACCTGTTGCAAAAAGCACTATTGACCAGAACTGATTTTTATCGTTGTTCGGATGTAATTCCTGTTTCGGCTTCGGAAGATTTGCTTTTTTCTCTGTTTCCTGTGCCTTATTATCTTTCTGTCCTGCTGTGGCTTTTGATGAACTGCTCTTTTTCTTTTCAGCCATTCCTTAGCCTGCTCCTTTCACGTTTTGTTATTTCTGATTTTTATGCTATTTTCTGATACACCTCATAGCCTATGATTGTAAGTCCGAGGAGTAATGTATATATTGAGAAAATTGTGAATTTATTTGATTTTACAATCCAGTTTACCATTTTTATTGCACAGATACCGACTACTGCTGAAACTGCAAAACCTACTATGTATGGCAGTACACTGCCGAATTGTTCTGATTCTGAAATTGCATCCTTGAATTCAAGCAGACAGCCTGCAAGAATTGTAGGCATACCAAGAATAAATGAATACTTTACTGCTGTATCACGGGTAAATCCGCTGAAAAGTCCACCTGAAATTGTAGAGCCTGAGCGTGAAACACCCGGGAAAAGTGCGATTGCCTGGAATATACCTACTGTGAGGGCATTCTTCCATGTGATATCGCCTGCTGTCTTTGTTCCCTTTACGCATTTATCCGATAAAAAGAGAATAAGCGATGTGTAAAGGAAAAGGCATCCGAGAGCTATCATATATGTTGTTGAAACCATTTCTATAGTATCTTTTAGAGGTATACATGGAACAAGAACAAGACATGATATAATAAGCATTACTATCATACGTCTTTCAGGATTCATCTTTGTTTTGAAAAGCTTACCTTTGAAAAGGTCTGCAATCATTGAGCCTGCTTCTTTAAGAAGTGCTATAATATCCTTGCGGAATGCTATAAATGTAGCAAGAAGTGTTCCGAGATGAAGAATTGCTGAAAAGAACAAGCCCGATGATTCGGATTCTCCGAAATAATGCTGATAAAGTGCAAGATGTCCTGAACTTGAAACAGGAAGAAACTCTGTAAGTCCCTGTATAATTCCCTGTATGATTGCGTCAAAAATGCCCATAATTACCTCCGTTTAATAATCAGTCTGAATATCTCTTTTCGCTTGTTTCAATAAGCTCGTAAAGACTTTCTATTGCATCGCTGAGTCCGCCGAGCCTGTCAATCAATCCGATTTCAACTGCCTTTTCGCCTTCGACAACGCTTCCGACATCCATAACAAGCTCTTTTGTATTCATCATAAGCCTTCTTAATATTTTTTCTTCGATATTGCTGTTGCTGGTTACAAAATTTATAATTCTGTCCTGCATTTTATCGAAATAAGAAAGCGTCTGAGGAACTCCGAGAACTGTTCCGTTCATTCTGACGGGATGAATAGTCATTGAAGCTGACGGAACAATGAATGAACGCTTTGCACATACTGCAAGCGGCACACCGATAGAATGACCGCCGCCGATAACAAGCGATACTGTCGGAGTTTTCATACTTGCGACAAGCTCTGCAATAGCAAGACCTGCCTCGACATCTCCGCCGACAGTATTCAGAATTATGACCAGTCCCTCAATACTTCTGTCCTGCTCAATTGCAACGAGCGAGGGAATAATATGCTCATATTTCGTTGTTTTATTCTGTGAAGAAAGAACATAATGCCCTTCAATCTGTCCTATTATATTAAGACAGTGAATTAGGTGCTTTGAATTTCTTGAAACGATTTCTCCTGTTTTTTCAATCAGCTCTGCTTCGTCTATCTGAAAATCAAGCTCGTTTTCTTCCTGTGGCTCATTTACGTCAAAATCCGAGTCTTTTTTCTGATTATTATTTCTCATAAATTTACCCTCCGCTTTAAGCATAAGGCAATAAATTGCCTGAATTATAATACTACTATTATGCTTTTAATGCGAAAGGATATACATATATTATTATAAACAATTTCTCGCCTAAAGTCAACCATTGAAAACGACTTTAAAAAGCTTTGCTGTATTCAGATATAAATATTTTCAAAAGCACTTGACAAACAGAAACAAATGTTCTATAATATATTTCAAGGATAGAACGTGTGTTCTTATTTCGCAACCTTAGTATTCTCCCTTATAATTTTTATTGCTGAAATCCCCGTTTCAGCTTCTACCGACTTATTCACCCATTGACTGACGGAGGATATTACATGACTGACCTTATACCTGTTTATACTTTAAGCTGTCGTATGGCAGAAAGACAAATTGCTGTTCTTAACGAAACAATGAAAAAACTGAAAAAAATCGGAGGTGATAATTCATCTGATATTGACGACCTGAAAAGACGTATCAGAATTCTCTATACAGAGCGTGCGGAAATGCGTGAAATCATTTCTGTACTTACTTCTTATGCTGAAAGGGAAAATGCCGATGAATAGAAAACCGCATATTGACTATTCAATCGGCGAATATGATGAGAATATCCGCAGTATTCTCGAAAATGATAATTCAGAATCACACTCTAAGCTGAAAAAAGTTATGCTCGAAGTAATAAAAAATGAGCTTACCCCAAGACAAAAACAAATAATTATGTTATACTATTTCAAGGGGATGAATGTCGTTCAGATTGCTGATATGCTCGACATTAATCATTCATCCGTTTCGATTACTATGAAAAGAGCCAGAAACAGACTTTTCAGAATTCTGAAATACAGATTATAGGAGATATTATGACTACACCTGTTTATGATTTTCTTATGAATTACCGTAAAAGTGATACCGCAAGGCTTCATATGCCCGGACACAAGGGCAATGCTCCGATTGCCGAGCTTGATTTGCTGTATTCGCTTGATATTACCGAAATAAAAAATGCAGACAGTCTTTTTGAAGCAGACGGAATTATTGCCGAAAGTGAGAAAAATGCTTCCTCACTTTTCGGTACTGCCGCAACTGTCTATTCCGTTGCAGGCTCTACGCTTTGTATTCAGGCAATGCTTTCACTTATGAAACAGGAAAACAGAACTGTTATTGCTGTGCGTAATCTACACAGGGCTTTCATTAATGCCGCTGCTTTGCTCGGTCTTGATGTAAAGTGGATTTATCCGAAATACTGCGGAGGTATTCTGACGGGAGAGATTATCCTCCCTGACGTCGAAAGGCTCCTCGCTGAAACAAAAACTCCTGCCTGCGTTTATGTGACTTCGCCCGATTATACGGGAAAAACTGCTGATATTGCTTCTCTTTCAGAAATATGCAGAAAATATAATGCCCGTCTGCTTGTAGACAATGCACATGGAGCACATCTTGCATTTATGGAGAAAAACACTCATCCTATTCATCTTGGTGCAGATTTATGCTGTGATTCTGCTCACAAAATGCTCCCTGCGCTGACAGGGGCGGCATATCTTCATACTTCACGTTCAGAATATGCCGATAAGCTGAAACAGGCTATGTCGGTATTTGCTTCGACAAGTCCTTCATATCCGATTATGATGTCACTCGACCTTTGCAACAGATATATTTCTGAGGAAATAAAATCAGACCTTGCTTACGTTATCAGAGAAATCAATAAAATCAAGGCTGAATTCTCTGGCAGAATAAGCTTTGCTGAAGGCGAAGTGCTTCATCTTACTGTCAAAGCGTACAAATCGGGATTTTGCGGCAAGGAATTTGCCGAGCTTCTGAGAAAATTCGGTGTTGAATGTGAATATGCCGACAATCAGTTTGTTGTTCTGCTGATTTCTCCTGCTGATAAAAAGGAAATCTTCACAAAACTGAGATACGCTTTGAAAAATGCACTCGAAAATGTTTCTGCTTATACTCATGATAAGGATAATTTCAATATTCCTGTTTTAAAGCAGATTATGTCAATCAGAGATGCGGCTTTTTCTGCAAGCGAGCTTATTGATGTTGAAAAATCAGAAAACAAAATAAGTGCAAGTGTTAATGTTCCTTGTCCGCCTGCAATTCCGATTGCTGTCAGCGGCGAACAGATTAATCGGGAATGCATTGAGATTTTCAAGCGGTATGGAATTAAAAAGGTTAATGTAGTCAAATAAAATTGCAGGTGACGATTTTCCGTCACCTGTATTTTTTTATTGTTTATTGTCAATAATAACCGCAGAGGTGATTATTATGAAATACAATGACTATTATTATACTCCTCTTAATCCGTGTCTTTCAGAAAATATTAAAAATATAAGAGAAATTTCAGGCGGCTCTTCCGATGTTCTTGTTAATGAATTTGAGGCAGGCGGTGTAAAATGTGCTCTGCTTTGCTGTGAAGGTATGGTTGCTATGAGTATCATAAGCGAGCTTGTTTTCCGTCCGATTACTCATATAACGCTTGAAAATAAAAATGCAAAATCTCTTTATGAGCATATAAACAATAAGCTTCTTCTTTCTGCTGACCGAATTGAAGTTATTAACTACGGAAATCTGTTCAGAACGCTTAATTCGGGGTTTGCCGTACTTATCGCAGACGGTGCTGATACTGCGCTTGCTTTCGGTGTTCAGGGGTATCCTATGCGAAGCGTGAACGAGCCTTCAGGCGAAGCAAATGTTATGGGTGCTCATGACGGATTTGTTGAGGTTATCCGTCCTAATATGTCACTCATAAGACGCAGACTGAAAAGTCCTATGCTTGTACTTGAATTATCTTTTATCGGAAGTAAAACCCAGACGGATATCTGCCTTTGCTATATGCAGGACAGAGTACCGAAATCACTTATCGATAAAATCAAGAAATCGCTTGATAATATTGACCTTGAATCTGTACTTTCAACGGGGTATATCCGCCCTTTTCTTGAAAGCAGACGGCTTGAGATTTTCAGCTCGACAGGCACTACCGAACGCCCTGATGTATTATGCTCGAAATTGATTGAGGGGCGTGTAGCTATCCTCATTGACGGTATTCCGTTTGCTATTGTTATCCCTAAGCTTTTCTGTGAAAGCTTCCAGACTCTCGATGATTACGCATATAAGCCTTATTATGCCGTTTTTATACGCTGGATAAAATACTTTGCTTTCCTTATTGCAATACTGCTTCCCTCTCTTTATGTGGCAATTTCACTTCATCATCCTGAATTTTTAAACCCTCAGCTTCTTATGATTCTTGCCGAAGCAGAAGAAAGCGCACCTGTTTCACTTCTTGCCGAGGGTGCAGGTGTTCTTCTGCTTTATGAAATTATCAGAGAGGCAGGATTGCGACTTCCTAAAGTAGTCGGCGGTGCGGTCAGCATTGTCGGTGGACTTATTATCGGCGATTCAGCCGTTCAATCGGGGCTTGTCAGTACACCTATGCTGACAATCATTGCCCTTGCTGTTACAAGCGGATTTGTTGTTCCCGAAATAAATCAGAGCGTGACTATTCTGCGATTTGTTTTTCTTTTTGCAGGCGGATTACTCGGACTTTTCGGAATCAGTCTTGTTGCCTGTGTTGTGCTTGTAAATATCTGTGCTACCGAGGATTACGGATTTCCATATACAGCCCCAATTTCACCATTCAAGAAAAAAGCAATGCGTGATACTCTCGGACGTGTGGGATTCCGAAAAATGCAAAAGGGCGAATTTACTGTGGAGGAATACTATGAATAAGATTTCTGTTGCTCAGCTGTCGGCACTCCTTATCTCCTGCGACGCTTTTGCTCTTATATGTCTTACCTCATCGTTGACGCTTACATCTCTGCTTGGATTTACAATTGGTACTGTTATTCAGTTTATCATTGCAATTCCTGCACTTTTTTGTATTTCAAAGGGCGAAAAGATAACATCCTCTGTCGCAAATCGCTGGATATATCTTATATACTCTCTCGTCTGGGGCGGACTTATCCTTATAAGAATATGGCAGACGTCAGAGGTTATTTATATTCCGCTTGAATCGGAGTTCGGGGAAAAGCTCCTTATAACTGCTCTTGTATGTGCCGCTTGTCTATATATTGCTTCAACAGGACTCAAAGCACTTGCAAGAAGTGCGGTAATTATTGGGGGATTCGGAATAATTTGTCTTATTATTATAATTCTCGGTGCATTAGGGAAAGCTGATATTTCACATATAAAAAGCGGTAATAGTTCCCTGGCTGATGAAATCTTTACAGGACTTACTATGAGTGGAATCTTCGGGACTTTTATTCTTCTTGCAGAAAATATCAACTATAAAAAAATAAAGCTTTCTGCCTTGTATTTTCTTATAAGAGCTGTATTTGTTGCTATTGTTGGAGGAATTTCAATTCTTGTTGCAGGGAGAATTAAATCACAATTTCCGATAATAACTGCTGTTGAACTTTCACAGCCTATTAAATCCCAAAGAATTGACGCTGTTTTTATCCTTATTTTTGTAGTTCTTGCAATTGTTTCGCTTGCACTACAGACTATTGTTTCATCGCAGCTTATTCAAAAGGTATTTCCAAAATTTGCAAAATTCAGATATACCTCCGCACTTATACTGATTACTCTTATGGGATTATCACTTTCCAATACTAATCTATATTCTTCGTTTTATGCTGTTATTTTTGTTATTGCATATCTTGTGCCGACTCTGATTACACTTACAAAACAAAAAGGAGAATAAAAATGAAAAAAATCCTTGCATCTATTTTGATTTGTACTACACTTACAGGATGTACTACTAAGCAAGTTCATGATAAATACTATCTGCAAACTATTTATATAAAAAACAAAAATGACAGGATTTATACAGAAATGGTTTTCTATAACGATAATTCAGAGATCGTTGAGGCTGATGGTGATAATTTTGATGAAATTCTTAAAAAAAGTGAACTATCGTGCGGAAAAACAATTTTCACAGGACATACTGAACTGATAATTATGAATAACTGTGATAACTATGAAACACTTGATTATATGCTTAATGAATTCAAAGTTTCTCCCTCATGCAAAGCTGTTCTTGGTAGTGATAATCTTGATGTTGAATATATTACTTCCGATGTTATCAATGTTGCAATAGAACAGAAAAAAGCCCCGAAATGCGATATTATCACTATTTTAAGTGATCTTGACGCAAACGAGGCTCATACTATTTATTTTAATTCAGATTCAAGCTTTCAACAGGCTGTTATCAATAACTAAATCTGATGACGTACAACTCCATATTCATCATCAAGCTTGAAATAAGGACATTCAAAATTTGCCCCCGATAAAAATCTGCACATTTCATCTTCATCAAGATTTACAAGGCAGATATAGCATTCAAGATCTTCATCATAAACGTAGTTTGTACAGCTTTCGCAATTTGTTCTGTTCATTATTATTCTCCAAAAAAAATGCGGTTACATAGTAACCGCATTAATTTTATAAGTTTAATTTAAATCAGCGATTTAAATTAGTCGTTCTTCTTTCTGAGTGCAAATGCAGCACCAGCAGCAGCAACGAGACCAGCAACAGCAACGCCTACGCCTGGAACACCTGTAGGTGGTGCATTGTCAGCAGGTGTTGATGCTGTTGTACCAGCAGCTGTTGTTGTAGTTGTAGTTGTTGTTGTAGTTGTTGTTGTAGTAGTTGTTGTTGTAGTTGTTGTAGTTGTTACTTCTTCGCCAACGATTTCAATTGAACCTTCGATAGCACCAGCAACGCTTGCAAAGATAGCATCCTGCATAGCCTGATCCTTAGCCTGGTTTGTGAACATATCGCCATCTTCAGCAGCAATGTTGAAGTTGTAGATTTCGCCAGCCTTAGCACCAGCAGGAACACTGAATGTAAATGTAATTACATCTCCGCTGTAACCGTAGTCAGCTGAACCAGATGTTGCGTAGAATACGCCGTTTGTATTAGCATCAGGGAGAGCACTTGCTTCCTGCATCTTAACTTCAAAATTAAGGTCAGCAGCAGCTTCACCCTTTGTGCTGTTTACTAAGCCGTTTGGCTTCTTTGAAATTTCAAGATCATTATCGAAATAGAGGTGAATACCTGATGCACACCAACCAGCATCTACGCCAGCAACTGAAATTGTAGCTGTAACTGTAGCGCCGTCAGCAGCGTCTGCTTCCTTGATTTCGAGTGTCTTGCCATTTAATGTTCCTTCTGTTGAAGCAAGTGTGAGTGCCATTGATGGCTCTGCAGCAAATGATGTTGCAGCTACAGCAGTTGAAGCTACTGCTGAGAGAGCTAATACAGCACTAAGTGCCTTTAATGAATTTCTCATTGTTTTAGTTTCCTTTCAGATTTTTATTTTTAATTATATTTTTATTTTATGTCTGCCGTATCGCAAAATACGGCAGATTAAAATATTGTTGAAATTATTCAGCCTTAGCTGCGCCTAAAACCTTATCCCATGTTGTCTTGTCTTCAGCTGAACCTGTCTGAACGTTAGCATAGTATGCAAGCATGTATGATGCATCTAAAGCATTAACTGACTTAGTAGTAATTCTTTCAGCCTCTGTCTTCTTCCAGTTGTTTTCAGCATATTCATCTTCATCTACATCACCAAGGAAGCAAGTGAAGTTTTCTAATGACTGATTTTCAGCGCTGTACATTACAGGATTTTCTACACCTGTCTGAAGTTCTGCATAATACTTAAGAGTTGCTGATGAGTCTGATGCGTCAACATCATTATCAAGATCAACGTCACCCTTTACACCGATATAAGCAGTTACTGTACATGGAACATAGTTTTCATCTGAAAGTGCTATGTTGTTTACATATACTGCTACATCATACTTGTTACCCTTGTCAGCAGCAAATGTGCTGTTTGGTGTAGCATTACCATAGTGAATATCAATTACGCCACCGAGCTTTTCAATCATTTCAGCTTCATCGAGGAGGTTAACGCCTGCGATCTGTCTATCATCCTTACCAATAACTGTTACAACAAGCTTTGTAATCTGATTCTTGTTAAATGTGTTTGTATCATGTGAGAAGTAGTAACCTTCAACTGCCTCAAATCCATCTATACCATTTGAAGAATCAATTAAGCAATCCTTAAATTCAAACTTAGGAAGTGTTGTTGTGATTGGAGTTGTAGTTGTTCCACCTGGTGTTGTTGTTGTGTCTGCAGGTGTTGTTGTTGTATCTGCAGGTGTTGTTGTTGTGTCTGCAGGTGTTGTTGTATCTGCAGGTGTTGTTGTTGTATCTGCAGGTGCTGTTGTTGTGTCTGCAGGTGTTGTTGTATCTGCAGGTG
>JAEIGA010004570.1_pt1 | contig 21389 bp, 53 predicted proteins | sample 9270691 | NCBI WGS metagenome assembly JAEIGA01 (sample SAMN17057246, study PRJNA624740) | gut metagenome | biome: biome; isolation source: fecal sample | host: Bos grunniens | place: China: Xizang | collected 2019 | reverse complement strand
TGGTATTCAGTCTCTGAAAGATCAGATGTGCCAGGATAAGATCGATGCTAAGAACGAGCAGATCGCAAACCTTCGTCAGCAGATGAACATGATGCAGCTTCAGGCTTCTCAGAATGCTCAGACACAGGCTCTTATAGCTAATAATGAGCTTCAGACAGCAGCACTTGAGCAGTATCTTGCGCCTGTTCCTCGTCCTGCATATGTTGTTCAGAACCCTAACTGCTGTGGCAACTTCAACGGTTGTGGTTGCGGAGCATAAGGAGGTGTAACTATGGCTGAGTATCTTGCTAATGCAGTACAGGTGGTAGACCTTAACAGTCCTGTACTCTTTACAGCATCTATTCCCTGCACGAAAGGCTACGTGTATCACGAAGACGAGACAGGGAATTTTATTCTCCGTGGAAGAACGCCGAATTGTTTTGCAAGGTATCAGGTTACCTTCAACGGAAATATAGCTATTCCTGAAGGTGGAGCAGTTACTCCTATTGCACTCGCTATATCTGTAAATGGAGAAGCCAGACCAACCAGCAGAGCTATATTCACTCCGGCCGCAGTTGATACGTACGGTAATGTTACCAGTACCGCTATCATAACTGTACCTCAGGGTTGTTGCTTTGATGTAACTGTTAAATACGTTTCTGGTGTAACAGATGGTACAACCACACCAACACCAACAATTAACGTCATTAATGCAAACCTTGATATTACCAGAATAGCATGAAGGGAGGAAAGAAATTATGGATAGGCAAATGGTAGATACTTTCAATAAGTTAATCGATGCCGAGCTTGAAAAGATTTCTAAGATGCCTGCTCTTAACGATGCTATTCTTAACAATCTGCACAAGCTAACAGATACCAAAAAGAATCTTCTTAAGATAGATAAGCTTGAGATGGAACTTGGTGGTGAGATGATGAATGAATATTCCAATAGAGGCAGAATGGGTGGTAGTTACGATTATGGCCGTGATAATTACTCAAATCGTATGCCTATATATGGTGGATCATATGACAATGGATATTCCAGAACAGACGCATATTCTCATCTTGAAGCTGCTATGAGAGACGCTCGTAACGAGCAGGAAAGAGAAGAAATTCGTCAGTTAATGGCGAGATATCACAATTGATTCTTCGAGAGGAGGAAGCTATGAGTAACATACCAAAAAGTAGGGTCGAGTCAATCCTGCAGTCTAAGATTGATGGCACTACATATGACAAGCCACCGCAGTCAAGAGTAGAGGAGCTTCTTCTTGAGCTTGATACAGGAGGAGGCGGTGGAGGTACAAATGATTACAATCAGTTAATCAATAAACCTACAATTAACGGTCACGAGCTTTCTGGTGACATGTCTGCGGACGATCTGGATCTTGAGGAGAAGCCTGATAACACTTATATTCCTGGCAGTGAGACTGTCGTTATCGGTGGTCACAGCAGTGGCAATACCTACAACCCAGATTCTGAAACAGTTGTCATTGGAGGCTAAAATTATATTTTCTTTAAAAGGAGGAAAAAGATATGCCTAGAAATTATATGAGTAAGATGGTCATCCCTGTAAAGGTAGGCGATGTCGTAACTGACACCGAGTTCTACGTAAAGGATGAAGAAGCAAGACAGATGATCGAGGACCTTGGTAGAGCCCTTTACTGGATTGGCGTTACCACAACTCCTATCACAGAGGGTGCAACCACAAGCCCTGTTGTAATTCCTGGTAAGTACGAGGAAGTTACACCTGTAGGATCAGAGAATCCTAGCGAGCTTGGATGGTATGAGTACGACGAGACTCAGGAAACTTATGTTCTCACTGCAGATGTTACTGTTGATGCATCCAAGACATACTTCACAACCAGCATCGTTCCTAAGGTTGGTGGTGTTGTTCAGTACGTTAACGGAACAGAGCCTCTTGAATTCGTATGGAACGGATCATCTTGGCAGCAGTTTGGTTACAGCAACCTTGGGGCACTTGCATTCAAGTCATCTGCTTCAACAGCTGAGCCTTACGAGCCTGTAGGTACTGTATCATCTAACAATGATGCTGGCACAACTAGCGTATTCTCCATCACAGATGAGGGTGCCCTCCCTTATTTCACAGTATCTGGTGAAGTTGCTACCTTCCATCCTGGAACACTTCCTACAAAGGGAAGCGAGCAGACTGTACTCACAGATGTTGGTACATTCGATTTCCAGGGAACTGCACAGACAATTACTGTACAGTAATCTATTTAGGACCGTGCTCTGTCAAAGGGGCATGGTCTTTTATTATTACGTTACTACTCAGATTCCATACTTGTATTTCTCACTTGTATTTCTCCCCCAAGAGAACAATACGATATTCTCCACCTTATAAGAACAGCGGCTAAAAGTAACGTAATAAGAACACTCGGGAGTCTGGTTTTCAATAGCCTTTTCCAGGCTCCCACTCCTACCGAAAGGAGGATTATATTTATGAAAGAGAAAAGAAACTGGCTCTGGGAGTTCAGCAAGAAGATTGTATGGATTGTGACGATAATGTTCGTTGCAGTCTTTTTATTTTGTTGTGTTCTGCTTATATTCTACCCTGATTCCTTAGCCATCCAATTCGTCATAGATAATATTTCAGACGTATTTAAGGTAACTGTGGTCAGCTATGCGGTTAAGGCTGGCTTTGAAAATGTATTCAAAATTAAAAAAGATAAGGGGGACGGACACTATGATGGAAATGTTGATTCACAATTGGGGAGCGATTCTGATTGCGGTTCTGGTAATAGCAGGGCTGATTAGCTACATCGTTAAAGACAAGAAGAACGCTCAGAAATGGCTGCTTTATGCAGTAACGGAGGCAGAGAGACAGTTCGGTTCAAAGACCGGTGTTCTGAAACTCAGGTTTGTTTACAACTGGTTTCTGGAGATCTATCCGCTCTTATCTAAATTTATTACATTTGAAGAATTTTCAGACATGGTAGATGTGGCTCTGGAAGAGATGAAGCATATTATTAATACGAATATGGCCGTGTTTAACTATGTTGGTGGATATGAGGAGACAAAGACATGATGACCGTGACAACAACACAGATTTGGACATTCATCATTGGAATTGTAGGTCTTATCCTCACAGTCCTCAATATAGCAGATAAGATGTCCACCATGAAAAAGAATGCAGATGCTCCGATGAAAGAACTTCAGACGAAGGTCACAGAGCTTGAAGTTAAGTATTCAGAACTTAAGACATCTCTCGATGTTAGCCATGAGAGGCATAGAGAACAGCAGGAAGTCAATTACATGTTTGTTAACTGTATGGTTGCATTTATCGACTTCGAAGTAGCTTACTGCACGAATACTGGCTATAAAGATACTCACGATCTGGTCGTGGCAAGGGATGCACTGAGAAATTATCTGACTAAGAAGAGATGAGTGAAGAACAAATAAGGTGCCCTAGATGTGGGCGCTTAATGATGAGACACGAGGGTAGTAGATATGGTAAGAAGCTGATCTTCTATACCTGTAGCTGTGGTTATATTCTGGGAAAAGGAGGTAAATGATGGGTGAAGTATTAGGCATCGATGTAAGTCATCACAATGGTAAGATCGATTGGAATGCCGTTGCTAAGAACGGTAAGAAATTTGCAATAATGAAGGCACAGTATGAAGCACAATCGCATAGAAAAGACGAAACATTCGAATACAACTACTCTGAAGCGGGCAAAAATGGTCTGGCTCGTGGGGTATACATTTATATTGCTAGGCATTCAATTGCTGATCCTGTGGCTGACGCTCGAGCTCTTCTCAACCACTTACATGGCAGAACTCTGGAATATGGTATATGGCTCGATCTGGAAGATGCGTCATTGAGAGCTGTAGGTCGTAATAAGGTAGAAGAACTTACTTATATTTATACCAACATCTTCAAAGCAGCTGGTTACTACGTAGGAATCTACTGCAATTATGATTGGTATAAGAACGTAATTAAAGATAGTCTTAAGAAAGACTTTGACTTCTGGATTGCAAGATACCCGAGAGACGATAAGGGCGCTTATAACCCATCATCAAGTCTTAAGCCAGCATCAATCGGTGTAGCTTGGCAGTATTCATCAAAGGGTAACGTACCAGGAATCAAGACCAGATGTGATCTGAATGTGGACTTTGACGGGATAGTAAATCTCATGGGAGGTACATCCGCAAGAAAGTCCAATAGAGAGATAGCTGAGGAAGTAAGACAGAATAAGTGGGGAACGAAGACATCTAAACCCACAAGAAAGGAACTTCTTACAACTGCTGGGTACGATTACGATACTATTCAGGCAATCGTAAACCAGCTTGAGAGGAATAAGGCAAAGCTATGACGGACGCTGCACTAATTATATTTAGTATTATCATAACAGTTTTAGGCATTATTAATCTTATTGCTACTATTCACGAACCTGCTATAAGTAGGTGGAGACAAACCGTTAATGAGGCTCGAGACTCACAGATCGTCCCACAATCAAATGACGTAGAAGGCGTAGAAAGTAGTGTATAAGATTCGGTAATACACACAACTTAATATTGTTTACATCTTATGGTTACACTTATGTAGTATTCAACAACAACGCATTCTCATTGCAAACAATTGTTTAATCGAAACGTGTATGACTTTGCACATTGACAACTGAATAGTATAGTAGGTGGTGAGTAGGTATCGAAAACCACCTATTATATTTCCCACAAGTTTTCCCATTGCATTCCCACAATTTCTGTGGTAAATTAATCCTCGATTCAGTCAATTCATTAATCTTGTGGCATTTGTGGGACCTGATGAGGTTCGGAAACAACCCTATGGTTGGTATGACAGTTTCTACTGCAGTTAGCATAGAAGAGGCTGCTAAAGCTGGGAAATTTTAACAGATTAATCTAGCACTAAAGTTTTTTCCCACCGTTCCCACAACTTAATTATTTTTACCACAGATTAATGAGGAGACTTGGATTCCTGATAAGGGGTTCAGGTCTCTTTTTGCGTTTAAGGAGGTTAGAAATGGCTACGGCAAGAGAAAAGAATGGGAGATGGTACTACAGAATCACAGTATCGGAGAATGGGAAAAGTAAGTATCTAGAACGGGGGTCTTTCGCTACTAAAGAAGAAGCTCTGACCGCTGGGGAGGTCCATGAGTTCCAAATCAAGAGAGGTGGACAAATGTATACTCCAAAACAAATAACTTATAATGACATGGTTAATGAATGGTTAACCAACTATGCACCAACTCAGTATAAGCTGAACACGATCAAGACACACCAGAAGACGCTTAAGAATTATATTCTGCCTGTAATAGGTAACCAGGATGTCTCGATGATCACCACAATGGATTTGCAAGACATCATCAACAAAGAGATACCTAATCATACGCGTTATGGCCTCGATAAGATACATTCAACGCTGGTTAAGACATTCGATTATGGCGTAAAGTTCGGATACGTTGCTAGAACCCCCTTATATGGCGTTGTAATGCCCCTAAAACGCTCTATAAAGGGGCAAGAGATTAAACCCTCGAGGGAGACTAAAGCGTGCCCTAAAGAGCTCGTAAACGCGATATTTAAACGGTTTCCTGAAGGCCATTCATGCTTCATTCCATTACTTCTTGGGTACAGATGCGGGTTAAGACTCGGAGAAGCATATGGTGTACAGATTAATGATATTGATAGAAAGGGACATAGACTCTTCGTGAGACGTCAGATCCAGTTCAATGAGGAGACCAATGAATTATATTTTACTGACCCGAAGTACTGCGATCCAGGGCAATATAGAGTAGTGGATTTGGATATGGATACATGGAGAATTCTGATGAGGCACATCACACGAATTGAGAGTAGTAGACCGGTTATGCAACATAAGCAATACTACGTATCTAATAATGTGGTTAATACTACTGGAGGAGAACCTATCTATTTCCTCAATGTAAGACTTGCAGATGGCAGTTATATTTCCCCACGAACCATGCAGCATGTAGGTAGGGTGATTCATGGTAAGGAAGGGAAGTTTAACATGGTCGATCCTGATTGGGACTTCCATATGCTCAGGCATACTCATGCATCTGAATGTATAGCAGCTGGTATGCCACCAGAGAGTTTGCAGAAGAGAATGGGCCATAAGAACTTGACAACAACCTATAAGTATTATGTTCATGAGACAGAAGACGAGAACAATAAGGCAAGAGAAGTATTGGAGGTAATGTTCGCGTGAAATTCACTTCCTAATATGAAAGGATGGTGATTATATATGATGTATGATTCATTATTTGAAAGCGCGTTGCAGCGTGGTGATATGGAAAAAATTAACAGACGTTTAGATAACATTCACAAACATATTATGATTGGTAACATGAAAAAGTTAGGTTATCAAAGAGAGGATTGTGAGGCATTATTTAGACGTGGTGGTTTCATATTTGACGATGCAGATAACTTTGCAGATAAGTATTATAACGAAGTTTATGATTACATGTTAAAAAGAATACAAGAGACAATAGCTTAAGAGAAATCTTAGGCTATCGTTTTTCGCGTGAAATACATCTCATATAGTAGGAGGTGATGAACATGAAAATTATATCAACTAAGAAAGAACAAGAGACACTAAGACAGATTGTCGAGGTAAAAGCAAGTATCGAATTTGCGATAGCAGGATTTGACAGATATTTTAATGACGAGTATAGGAAGAAACATAGAGGTCTTCCAGATGATGTCATTACGATAGATGTTAATCTGCAGGAGGCAAAAATAGCAATCGATAAATTGTTTGAGGACGCTTAATAGTGTCCTCTTATTCTTTCCCTATTTTTTTCGGAGGAGTCATGAACAGACCTATAGATAACAATTATATTTCCAAAGCAAGGTACTACGAACTAAAATGGTTTTGCAGACAATACCATGAGTGGGAGAAAGAGAAATCCAATTTGAAAATTTCCCCGGGTTGGAATTTTGGTGAAAACGTTTCGGACCCCACAGGAGAACTTGCCGTTAAGTTAGCAGAACTAGATAGTAAACTGGAGATAGTGGACCAATGTTTACTTGAGACAGCACCAGAGATTTATATTTGGCTTAAGGCATGTGTAATAGATGGTAACGGATACAATAGTATGGACGTGCCGTGTTGTAAAGAATACTTCTACACAAGATATAAGCTCTTCTTTTCGCGGTTAAATCAATGTCTATAATGATAACTATTGTTATGAAAAGTAAAAGGAGGAAATTAAAATGAACGCTTTTGTAGCAGGTAAAGTAAACGAGGTAAAGAAACTTGGAACTATTTTAGTGGAGGCAGCAAATGCTGTTGATCACTCAATAGAAGGTAGTGACGTTGAAATTCAATACAAAGACGGAAAGGTTAGTATTACTTATGTACCAATAGCGATTAGCAATGAATAAAAACAATGGGCCGTTAGAAAATTCTAGCGGTCTAATTTTTCGTTTATAAATCTATCACTCAAATAGGAGGTGATTATATGAACGAGAAACGAGTTTGTTTAGTACACTGGACGAGTGCAAAGGATAATGGATTGATAGTTTTATTTGATGATAATACTTGGAAGAGGTATGACGTACCTTATTATAAGGATTATTGTTCAACTAAAGCACACGAAACATTTTCAAATTTTATGAACATGAGACATTGTACACAACAGAAAATGACGGAATCTCAAGTAGATGAGTACGTCCAAAACAGAATACAAGAATTTATGGAGTATGAGTGGGGCTTAAAATAGTCCTACTCTTTCTTTTCGCATTTTTATCTACTCTCATAATAGAAAGAGAGGTGATATTTATGTTAATGAATTTTAGGGAACTATTAAATTGGTTAGATAAAAATATGTATATTGATGAATATGATGAGTATTATTCAATCGTAAAAACATTAGTTAAAGAACACGAAAAGATGTATACACCACTTAAGTATCGAGATAGATACGAAAAGATTGGGTATTGTAGTGTTTGGAATTATGTTGGAAGTATTGAATACGAATTCGATATGTACAGACCAATTGGTAGTGGAACTGTTTATTATGACGTAAATTAACTAAAGGACTCATGGAGAAATCTATGAGTCTAATTTTCGCGTAATAATCCATCCTCATAATAGGAAAGAAAAGGAGGATTATATTATGGATTTCGTTTATACAATATTTAATAATTGGGAAGCAACAATGTTTGTTACTTGCGGATTGGTATTTGTAACAGCCATAGTTAAGACTGTAATTGACACAAAGAAAGAGGCTTGAGAGAAATCTCAGGCTAATTTCTTTTCGCGTAAAAATACTCCACTAAGATGAAGAGAGAAACGGAATGTGAAGTTCGAAGACCCTTGGTATGGGGGAACTGATCGAGATCGTGGCTGAGGGGAAACCCTGAATGATTGGCCCATGAACAAATAACGACGTTCGTAATCTTGAACATACTAAGAAGGAGTTAATGCAGATTGCATAAGCTTGGAAAGAAGACTTAAGTGTCCTCTGTGACGAGAGGATGAAATAGGAGACCGAGAGAGGTAAGGTTACTTAAGGCATAATAGGCGTTTGAGCTATAAAGTCAGATATAGCAGTCGCCGTAAGTTTATACAATGTTAATACCTATGGAGCTGAAAGGCTTGAACCACGGTTTGGTAACAAATCGCGATCCCTTCATAAACTAGTTTTTTTTTGCACGAACACACGTTCGCATATTTATCACTTCTTATAATAGGAGGTGACGAGTATGTTAAATATTTGTTGGACGTTTTTTGAAAACTTTTTAGTAATTGGAATACCGGTATTATTGATTATATTTAGCGGCATTGAAGAAAAACTGAATAGGAGAAAGAAACGAAAAGAAGTATTAAAACGGGTTCGTGGAAACTCAACAGTAAAGTCTAAGAAGTAATTCTTGGGCTTTATATTTTTTTTTCGCGGCTCTTTCATGCACTAAAGTGATGACGCAAATCACATATGAAAGAGAGGTTAAGAATTATGATGGGAGTAATTAGTGAGTTTAAATCTTTTACATTGACGATGAGAGTGAATACACTCTTAGGCGAATCACAAAAGATTGCAGCTTCAATTGGCGATTTGCCAGTTTTTCTGTTCCCTCAACTAAGGAATCGAATGATTGATTTAGACGAGGAAGCATACGAACTAGCAACGGAATTGTATAAGTTGTATATCGCAGGAGATGAGTTTGAGAGAGCTAAGGAAATGCTCGAGGCGGAAAAGGTGATAGAAATGGCACTATTCCAATTAAAAAAGTATGATGGATTTCGTACGTATTATTTATGATTATCAGAGACTCTTAGATAGAAATATCTAGGAGTCTAATTTTCGTGTAAATATCCTGTCCTAAAATGAAGTATTAATTCGTTTTAGCGAAAGGAGATTATATTATGTTAGAAAAAATAATTGAAAATCAGAGAAGGAATTATGCAGTAGAGACATTAAGAAGATTGGAATATATGAACTTTACAACCAAGAAATTGGCAGAGGAGTACTTTGCAATCACTTATGATGTTTTGAGACAAGATTTAGCAGGAATCAATGTTGACCCTACATATAGGGAGACAATGGCAATTGCAATCGAAGGTAAAGACATCGGTAAGAGATACAACGTATGGACTATATCAATTTCTATGGAAAAGATAATAGTTCAGAAATTCTAAGAATTCTTATGGGCTATCGGAAGAAATTCTGGTAGTCCTTTCTTTTATTTCGCGTAATAATCTACCCGTATAATGAAGAGGTTAATAAAATTTTTATTTTACGGAGGATAATTAATATGAAGGCTTTAAAACTTATGATGGTTACTTTTATAGTAACAGTAATGGTAGTAATAGTTGGAGTAGCAATGTTCCTGTTTAATGAAGGAATTGTAACTATTCAGAAGAGAGATGTGAATCATACTAAGACAGTTATGATTGACGGTGTAGTAACACAGCAGACAAGTTGGAACGAACTTTTAGGATATGAAGTTCGAATCGATGTAGTCGACAGTGCTTACATCGGAAAATGATAACTGACAGAGGTGGCATTCATGTCATCTCTTTTTTGTTTTCGCGAATTAATCCAGCCGTACAATAGGAAGGTGATATTTGACTAGGTCCAATGGACCGTTTATTCGATATAACCTCTTTTCAGGGAGCATTAGATGAAATATTCTAGTGCTCTCTTTTCTTGCCCTCACCAGGCAAATAGTAACTAACAATTATATTTTCAAAAGTGAAAGGAGAAAAAGAAATGAGATTTCCACAAATAACAAAAGAAAGAGCGTTTATAACAAAACACAAGAACCCATACTATCCAGAGGAACATTATGATTACACTTTGAATCTTAATAAGAAAGAGTATGACGAATTAAGGGAAATCGGTGTTAACGCAAAGACTGTACACAATAAGTTTACTGGTGAAGATGTCTATTTTATCCATGTAACACCCATACCAGAACCGGATATCTATAATCCACTAAAGAGAATACCCGCACCGTCTGATTACAAATTTCTGGAAAGAACTGATGTTGATATTACATTTACAGTTTATTCAGTTGAACTTGCAGGTAGGAAAATTACCAAATTATATTTTTATGAATCAGGAATAGAGAAATCGAAAGGAGAAACAAAATGAACACAGAATTAAAAGGAATTGATGAGTACAAGCAGTATTTGATCAGAAAGGGCAAGCAATATGACGGCATCCAGTATGTCTTTAAGTTTCCGAATGATTATGGTGCCTCAGTAATTAAGACCAGATATTCATATGGTAGTGAACAAGATCTTTGGGAAATGGCGCTTATATTCTTTAATGAAGATGGTAGTTTTGATCTTACATACGAGCGAGATTTCGATGATGATGTTAAAGGCTATTTAACAGACGACGAGGTTGTCGAGCTTCTTGAGAAAATTAAACAATATTGAAAGGAGGCAAGAAGAATGATTAATTGGAGTTTAGTTGCATCGATTATTGTTGCACTTTCAATATATGAAACTTGTCGTTCGATTGGGGCGTTTATTTATGCATGGCTTACTCAAGGCAGAAAGTGAGGTAGACAATGGAGATGAAGTATAAGATTGTCCATGTAGGTGGAGATCCAACCAAAGCAGCATTCTTGGCAAGTGATCTTTCTAAGAATGTAAGAGAATTACAAGCAGATGGTTGGGAGATTGACGGTGTAGATTTCATTGAACATGAGCACGGATGGGATATGCATAAGCAGATGTACGTCAAGACACAAGAATATATAATTCGTGCTAAAAGGATTGGAGAAGAATGAAAGAGACAATAAGTAAAGAAGACATGGATTTCATCAAAGATGTTTGTTTCTTCTTTGTTAAAGAGAACTATCCAGATGCAACTGTTGATGATGTATTTGTTTCCTTAACAGATGAACATAAGGAAATATTAAGTAAGAAGTATTTTGCATAAGGAGATTAAAAATGCCAATACTATTAGCAAGAAAAAATGAGGGTCGTGTAAAGACCTGTCCAGGATGTGGATGTACGTTCTTATATTCTGACAACGAGGTCATTGTTGAAATCATCACAAGAAAAGACTTTCATGGTAAACAGAAGACAGATAGGACATGGTATATAGACTGTCCAGATTGCGGGCGACACTGTGGTGTATGTCCGCCTTTTAATTTTAGAACGGAAAAAGAACCAACAATCATGCAGGAACCGGAGTTTAAAGAATCCGTGAAGAAAGCATTGATAGAGACGTTTAAGGAGATGAAGGAGAATGAGTGATTTTGAGAAATCGATGGTTGAAATGACCAAACGAGCGAATGATTTTGTACACGAGAAAAGAGCTGAGGGTATAACCGTAATACCTGCAAGGGATTTTTTTGAAGCCATAGGTATAATCGATTTCTTCTTTGGTAATGATGTTGGAATCGATATTTCGAATTTTAAAGGAGATGAAGAATGAAAGAAATTAATTCCTTTGAAGAAATGAATAAAGAAGAAAAGTTACTTACACATATGTTACCTACGACACTTTTCTGCGAGGAATGTGGTATCACAGAAGCCAGTCCTTCTTTTGGCCAGCAGTATTGTCGCTATTGCGGAACAAAATTTAAAAATAAACCATGGCTTTATAAGAAAGGAGACGAAGAATGATTTTAGCAGGATATTTAGCTATTGGATGCATATATGGCCTTATTAATTTAATACGCAATATGAGAGATAACAGTATCTTTGTGGATGGGACAAAGTATGAAAACGCACCAATAGGATTCAAGTTTAGTTATTACGCATTAGATTTAGCACTATGGCCGGTTGGTGTGGTGTTGGATATTTGTAACAGAATAAATATAAAGGAGAATGAATAATGGAAAGTAGAGTAAAAATGTTTGAAGAATTGGTTGCCCCGCTTAATGAGGCAGTACAAAACGGAATACCTATAATAAATAGCGACAAAGTGTTTAGCTCATACAATCATATTTATATGACAATGATAGCTTCATCTCTTTGTAATATCTCAGATAAGCTGGATATTTTGGTTGAGAAGATGGAGAAGCTGGATAAGGAGGATAAAGAAAATATGATTAATGTTGACTTAAGACGATATGGCACTGATGAAGAATACAAGCAGTTCATAAATGGATATCTTAGTGGTGCAGATATAGATGAGACACCCGTAGAATGTCAATTAGTTAGAAGTGCAAAAGAAGCAACTGATGAAGAAATACAAGAGATACTTGGAAAGAAAGAGGAGGCAACCGAATGATAGGCTGGATTATCGGTTCAATAATTGCTGATTTAGTCATAGGAATATGCATAGCCGCAGTAGTAGACGAATCTACTTATAAGGAATATGGGAGTAAAGAATACATAGCAATAATAGTATTCTGGCCTATACTTGCTGTAACTATTGGCGCAATTGGTTTAGTAGGTATGGTTGCCAAAACCTATCAAAAATACAAAGAAGAACTGGAGGATAACGAGGAATGAATAACACTATGTTAAAAGAGATCACTTTATCAAACGGGAAGGTAGTAAGAGTACTTGAGGCTGGTGGCTATCATGATGGATACTACTGGGACATGTCTGCAACAGTTGAAATTGACGGCGATGAGTACTATATCCAGGATGCTGGCTCTGGTTCTGGGTACAATCCATTTTTTCAGTCAATGAGTAAGCACGGACCCTGCAAGCTTACAGGTGTTGAACTTACGCCCGTTGATATCGACGAAGATGATGGTGATTGGGATTATATTTTTGGTGCTATCGAAGACATCGCTGAGTCGTTTTTCGCAAACAACGCTAAGGAGTCATATGAGTACTATGACGATACTTTTGGCGACTACAGTACTCATGTAGATGGTGTTAAGGTTAATTCTACTGAAGAAGAGGAAGAGGAAAATGAAGATTAAAAGAATACTACCAATCATAGCAATAATCTTATTACTTACAGGTTGCAATAAGCAGATTGTCGATCTCAACTATTCATACAACTATGCCATCATTAAGCTTCCTAATGGCGAAGTAGTTCAAGGTTACGTTGACACGTGGACTGATTATGAAGACGGCGAGCAATTGCAGGTAAAGATTGATGGGGTAGTATATCTCTGCTCGTCATATAACTGCGTGCTGATGCATAAGTAAAGGAGAGAAAAATGAAAATAGTAATTAAGCACGGTCGTAAGAGGTTGGCAATTTGTCCGGATTGCGGATATACTATCAATCTTGACGAAAAGGAGAAGAATAACATTGAATAAGGAAGATAACAGGATTTTTAATCCAGAGGAGTTTTTAGAAAAGAACTGTAAGAAGGAGCTTGAAGATGGTCTTAAATCAGCCAACGAAATATATTGCAAAGTGCATCGTTGGGGCTATCATATGGGCTGGCTTGATGGAATCGAGCATGGAGTAGATAAGGTTAAGGCTGCTATGGACTGGTTCAAAAAGACGTATAATACAGAATACGTTCTCTATGATTCAGATAGCATCACTCATCTGCTTGCTATGTTTGAGGATAGCTTCTAAGGAAGGAGAAAGAATAATGGGTAAAGATAATCGTGTAGTTGTTAGTCTTGACGATAAAGACTATGAGATACTAGTGAAACTGTGTGTTGATTTAGATATGAGTATGTCTGATGTTATTAGACACGGTATTAGACAGCTCGCTACGGAGGGATAAGGAATGGAATACATGAGACTTGGAGGATTCTTAGGAAAGGCAGTAAGTAAGTTAATCAATAAGGGTATTGAATCAAAGATTGGTGTTAAACCGAATCTCGAAATCCTGGATCTTAACCTCAGAACCAATGAGGACGAAGATGAGGTTAGAGTTACTATCGAAGCCGCTATGACAAGACAGGCGTTCGAGAAACTAATTGAGGAGGCTACTAAGTGATTAAGATAATAATGATTGTAATAGTTTTATCATTATATTTGTACACAGGATCAAAGTTATTTGCTGAGGCAATAATCGCAATGGGGGGTGTACGTGGTTACAAAGAGTACGTAGTGACATATCATCCAAAAGCCAACTTCACTTTGGTATTAATAATGGCAGTTATATTCACGATATTTTTGTGGCCGATTCCACTTATTAATGGTTTAAGAAAGAACAGGAGGGGATAAACAAATGAATAAGGTATTGACATGGGTTGCAGCCTTAATGTTAGGGCTGCTTTTTTGTTGCGTAAATGTAGAAGCTTGTGAAGTAGACGCGGGTTTCCCAGAGTATTTGCACGAGATCCGAGTCGAGCCGAAACTTCCAAGTTATATTCTTACAGACGAAGATGCAATCATGCTACTACAGATCGGGGTTCTTGAAGGGGGCGGTTCAGATATCGATGGTATAGCAAATGTTATGCAGGTCGTACTGAATAGGTTCGAGAGTGATAAGTTCCCGAACTCTATCTCAGGAGTTATATTTCAGGACAAGCAGTTTTGTACTGCAAGCAGGTTAACAAAAGCTAACATCACCCCGGAGGCTTACGTCGCTTTAGACGCAGTTGTTTTTGGTGAATACAAGTCTAACGAGGCATTATATTTCGAATCTTTAGAGGGTATTGTTTGGGCAAAGTGTCACAACTATTTGTTTTCTTATGGAGGGCACGATTTCTATAAGTAAAGGGGGTAACTATGGAAGTATGGCAAATGAGAAATTATATTTTGCAACATCAGAAATACGCCGAGTCACAGACATGGAAAGACAAAGTAATGAAGATGAAAGACAACCAGGTTATAGCTATTTACTACAAATTCTTAAAAGAAGGGGAGAAGAAAGATGAGTGAAGAAAAGAAGGCATTAACTGAGAAGATGTTTGAGAAGGCATTGAAGAAGATTGGTATGCAGAGAGAAGACGTTGAAGATTACTTCTATCCTGTTAAGAGGGTTTCTGCACCGGGAACAGAGACTTTCGAATTTGAGAATGATGCTGTTTGTATCATACCTAAGAGTCCCTTCGGTCTTACAATGCCAATACTTATATTTGGATTGGAGGAAGACTAATGAATGCTTTACTTAGTTGGATGTGGTTTTTTATTGGGATTATCTGGGCCATAGCAGCAAAACCCTTCATCGAAGTTGTTCTCTGTTTTCTTGTATGTGGGATATTCTCCGGAGTAGCAGAGCTTTTTGAAATTAGAAAAGAGATGTCCGCAAAGGAGATTAAGAGGATAATATATGGAGAGAATGCGAAAGGAGGTGAAGACAAATGATGATTCTATCCCAGAAAGGTAATGCGATAGTTAACACTCAATGTACTCCTACTATCTTTATTACCTGTGATCCAGCGATAAAAATAAAAGCATCAAGAACTGATACGTACGGATCAATCACTTTAGGTGAGTATGAATCCATGGAAGAGGCGAAAAAGATACTCGAGAAAATTATTCTGAATACCAGTTACAATTCTCAGACATTTATCATGCCACCTGTTAAAGAAGCTCGCGAGTTAATCTCACCCTAAGATGATACATAAACAAATAATCATGAAAGTGAGGTTAAGTTATGAAATTTAACGAATTCAAAGAAAAGGTTAACGAAAAGAGAGTATCAGTAGTTAGCAAGGCTAAGGAACTTGGAAAGGCAGGTTTGGAAAAAGCTAAGCAAACAGGTGAATGGATTAAGGAAAATCCGGCAGAGGCAGCAGAAGCAGGAATGTATGCAGTCGTAGGAACAACAATGGCAGTTCTTACAGGCGCATCATTGATAGCAGCTGATAAGGCTAAGAGATCGGTTTATTCTGAAGACATTAACATGAATGTTGAGCTTAAGAAGAAGCTGAACAACCATGACAAGGTTGAGCTTGATTACAGGATGAAGAATGGAGAAACCAAGATTGAAGCATTAAGAAACATGAACAAGATCAAAGGTGAATGATATTTGACGGTGAGTCTTAGACAGAAATGTCTAGGGCTCATTGTTTTTATTGAAAGGAGAAAATCACTATGAATGTAGCATTTGACAAGTTGAGTACAGGAGACGCCGCAAAGATGATTGGAATCGATAAGACCACCGTGGCTGCTTGGTGTAGAAATGGTCTTATAAATTTTACCAATGTATCCGATGGTACAGGTAAGGCAAGATACATGTTGGCCGAGGATGAGGTCATGCATCTTAAGTCACTCTTCAAGAAGTATGGTAAGAGAAAGGCAATGATGTACTACAAGAAAGATTGGAACACTATTTGCGAGAAGAAACTTAAGATGACTACGAGTGCAGAAGAGGCAATGTTCATCGACAAGCCAGAACTTGCACATGTTGACGATAATGACATATCTAAATATCGTCCATCTTCAGATGTATTAAACTCAGTCAATACGGTTGATAGATTGCAGGATTGTTTCCCTAATATGGCAATCGCGGATACCGAGCAGGAGTGCTCTGAAGAAGTCTTTAAGAGAGCATCAACTACAAAGATGAATCCTGATAAGATACTCGATACTATTATGTATATTCAGGATATCAAAGAGCGTCTCGAAGATCTTGAAGCAGAGAAGAATCAGTTACTCAAAGAGAAGGAAGACCTTGTCAAAGAGATTATGGAATTCCTGTAATTATATTTTCTAAGAAGGGGGTATTTATGGGGACTATTACAAGTCTTATGAAAGCCGGCTCGTCTAGCATGATGGGTCAACTCAAGAACTACAATGTTAATGGTTATATTTCTTCAGCATTGAAGGACGCAACTTCAGATTTAGATTTACCTAAGATCAACGTACCAGATACAGTAAAAGGTCTGAAGTTTAATATCGACCCCAGTATTGTTAAGTTACCTGCTGGGGTGGATACCTACATGTCGCCAGTTCTTTCTGGGATATTATCTCACGTGAAGTTACCAGCAGAACTCGGTAATATTCCATTACCAACAATGCCAGACCTTTCATCGGTGTCTTCGAAGGTCGATGAATATTTGTCTGGATTTGGGTTAGATACAGAGAAGCTTGGTATTAGAAGCGTGAGTGATATTCTCAAAGAGCCAGACCTTTCCGCACTCAAAGATGTGAATTGGGCTTCACCGGTTACGATTGACACAATCCCGGACCTGACTAAGTCCATGGATGCATTCGACATCAATAGTGTACAGAGTCAGATAGACCAGGTTACAAGCAAGATACCTGATGTCGATAATATTGATATTTCGAAATATTTCTAAAACAGGACCAAGACGACGAGGATTCGTGTTTAAATCGTAGCATATAATAGGAGGTGAAGAAAATGAAAATAAAATTTAGAAAAAAGACAAATCCACATAGGGAGAGTTTGGAAAGGCGCATTCAGGCGAATGAGGCTTACTTAGAAACGATGGTCGCTGGGACTAAGGAGTATAAGTTAATCCAGAAAGCATTAAATAACGATTATGAGGAGTTAAGAAAGATGGATGAATCTAAGGTAAAACTTAGTGACATCATCGCAGGACTCGGCGTAGTCGCTACTTTTGCAACAGCTGGAGTAACTTTATACACTTCGTTACACAGAGATCAGACACGTAAAGAATTGGGTGAGTTAGCATTCAGAAAAGAAGAAATTGAAGGCGAACTGAAGAACGGCACAGATTGGAGTTTGGCAGCTAAAGAGTAACCGACTTGAGAGGATTGGAACAAATAGTTCTGGTCCTCTTATCTTTTGAAAGGAGAAGCGAGATGGAAGGCGATAATAAAGAAGTATATTTCAACCAGTATTGTCCTACATGCAAACACAAGGACGTATCTGAGAGTGACCCTGAAGGGCCATGCTGGGATTGTTTGGAACAGCCTGCAAACCAGGATTCCCATAAGCCAGTGAATTGGGAAGATGCGAAGTCATAAAAGTTCGCGTAAAAAGCCTCCGTTATAGTAGAAAGACAAATAATAAAGGAGGTTAAAGCTATGAAGAAACTGATATTCACTATTTTAGGAGTAATGATTGGGATTTTTGCTATACCCGCATTGTTTGCCTTTGCGATAGGCATAGGTGGAACAATAATTGGGTTTTTGGCACAACCAAAGATTATGTTCGCTTTAGTAGGAGTATTAGCAATAATTAGTTTGCCAGGAATGTTATTGATGTTTTTGGTAAAGAAGTAAGGTAACAAGAGAGTCTTAGGACATAAAGTTCTAGGGCTCTCAGTTTATATTTTCAATCCAAGTGAAGGGAGAAATAAAGTAATGAAAGACATTTATGCAGTAGGTTTAGGAATCGCAGGTATCGCCTTAGGATGTGCAGGCATGGCTGTTTATGAGGCAGACAAGGTCAAGAGCATCGAAGCTAAGTGTACAGGTATCTGTAAAGGTATCAATTATATTCAGGAGAACATTGATCTTAATGTTCCTGAGGAAGTTGCATCAGAGTTGATGAGAAAGGCAGCAATGGATTCAGCTCATAGTTTGGTCGAGAAGGCTACAATTTCTGCAAAGAAAGAGATAACCAATGATATCCACAATCAGGTTAAGGCTACAGTTAAAGAGGCCTACAAGAATGTTGAGAGTGATATCAAGGAGAAGTTAGAAGCTCAGATTAACCTGCAGACAATCGACAAGATCCAGAATCAGGTATCAGAGAAGGTTGCAAAGCAGATTGTAGACAAGAGTCTGTTCTCTGTCACAAAGAACTCATCAACTGAGGATTTGGTTAAGGCATGTGTTGATAGTGGTATGGCTTCATGGGAAATCGAGAGAGTCCTGAGAGCCGCAAAGTAATTATATTCTGAAAGGAGAATAAAGAAATGAAGAATTTCTTAGCACCAGTAATGCAGAACAAAGTAGTTAATGCAGTAACAACTGAGATTAGTAAGTTCTATCTCAATCATGAATCTGCAATCTTAACAGGGGGAACCATTGGGTTCTCTCTGGCAACAACAGCAGTAACAATCAAGAATGCAGGTGAAATCAACCAGATTCTGGTAAAAGCAAGACTCAGATTAGAGGCAGCTTTACCTGATGACAAGTTTGATATTTACATGGATACACTTGAACAGATGGCACCATTACTTGCACCGATTCTTATCTTCCAGGCAGCTACAATTGGCTGTGCATTATATTCTAAGAAGAAGTCCGATAAGAAGATATCCGAACTTGCAGGAGCGCTCACGGTAGCACAGCAGGCGGTTAACTATTATCAGACATTCAGAAAAGAAGCTGAACAGGAGATTGGAAAAGAGAAGTTGATGGCGATTGATAGAACTGTAGAAGACAGAACAGTTCATGAAGTCTCCTTGTCACCAGTTAACTCAAAGATGAGTGAGGATGACCAGCTTATCTATGAGCCTGTAACAGGTCAGGTATTCTGGTCAACTCCAGATAGGATTAACACAGCTTGGGTTATTTACAAGAACAACGTTCGTAACTCAAATGAGTGTTTTGTATCTTTGGCTGAAGGTGGGTTCTTGAGCAAGGCAGGAGCAGACGATACATGCATGGCAGCAGACCTGTTTGGTCATTATAACGAAGATGCTGCAGCTATGGATGACGAAGTATATTTGAACGGTACAAAAGTAAGGATTAATGGCGTAGAGAGGTCTGCATTAGCAATCAACTATTATCCTACAGTATCGTTCTTTGGTGAAATCACCAACTGAAAGCAACGACCAAAAGGTGAAGGTTATATTCGTGAGTTAGACTGGGTTGATTACATAATGCGAGAGTATTCGTATCAGCCCAGTAACCTGAACCATTATATTCGGTCAAAATAGTTCGCGTAAAAAACATGTCTTCTAATAGGAATGAGAGTTGTATCATTCCACATAATAACTATAAAACATATTAAAAGGAGAAAAGAGATTATGGAAAACACAAACAACACAAATGCAAATGAGAACATGACAAATCAGGCAATGGAGAATGGTCAGCAGGCAGCACCACAGCAGCCAGCAGAGCAGGCACCACAGGAGACTGAGAAGAAAAAGAGAGATTGGAAAGGATTGTTCAAGAAGGTAGGAATCGGACTTGCAGCAACAGCAGGAATTGTTGGAGCAGCAGTTGGAGGATACGCACTTGGAAGTCACAACAATAACTCTGGTTCAACTCAGGACGGTGGTTCTGCAGCTGGAACTGAGGCACAGCCAACTGAGAGTTCAGTTGAGTGATTGAATCAAGTAACTCATCTAGAGTATCGGAGAAATCTGGTACTCTAGTTTCTTAATTGTGAAAGGAGTCGGATATGGACGACAAGCAGTTACCACAGGCACAAAATAATAAGCCTGTAATTTCTAACGCAACTGTAAAGAAGCCAAGTATTGTAAAAGAGTTGGTTAGCTATTCAGTTGAGAATGTGGTTGAACCACGAATGAAAGAGATGACCAGAGATGTGTGTACGGGCTTCCTGAATATGGTCAATGACGCATTAACTAAGTCAATTGACAGGCTGATTTATCCGGATGGTAATTCGCCGCATAAGAACAACAGTAGTGTTAAGACGTACACACCAACAACGAACTACACCGTATATTCTAAGACCAACAGCAAACCTCCAAGGGAGTCAATCGGCACAAGGAGTAGTATTGAGGTTAATTATATTTGGGTAGAGACAGAGGATGAGGCAAAACAGATTGTCAATACTCTGATTGAGAACATCGATAACTATGGCAAAGCAAAGGTTGCTGACCTGTATGAGATGGTAAAGATTCCTACAACATTCTCTGACTACAAATTTGGTTGGTCAGATACAAAGGGAATTGGTTACTACAGAGACAGAGGTAAGTACTTTATTGATTTGCCTAAACCAGTAAATATTGAGAATGTGTGAAAGGAGTTATATTTATGAAAGCCAAATGGTTAATGAAGCAGATAGGTGCTACAATTTGGAATAATAGAAGTAACATAGAGTTTGTTGCAGGCAATGTCATGGTTGCAGTAGGAACTGGCATGATTATCTCAAAGGCAGAAGAAGCAGTTAAAGTCAAGAACGATATGCAGGATGCTATCAAGAAGATAGAGCTTAAGGATGAGCACGACGATTGGGATAGTAACGCAGAGAGAAATAAGGCATGTATAAAGATGGCAACAGA
>JAEIGA010004569.1_pt1 | contig 21393 bp, 18 predicted proteins | sample 9270691 | NCBI WGS metagenome assembly JAEIGA01 (sample SAMN17057246, study PRJNA624740) | gut metagenome | biome: biome; isolation source: fecal sample | host: Bos grunniens | place: China: Xizang | collected 2019 | reverse complement strand
GTCTCTTGTTTATGTAATAATGAATTGAATATTATGTTGACTTTCATCAATATGTTATGTCAGATGGCGCCTTACCTTTTGTTAGGTTTTATGATGGCTGGAGTGTTGCATGTCTTTGTGCCTGCCAATTTCTTTGAGCGACATCTGGCAAAGGAAAATTTCAAGTCGGTATTGTTGGCTGCCTTGATAGGTGTGCCTCTTCCTTTGTGTTCCTGCGGTGTTATTCCGACAGCAATATCTTTGAGAAAAGACGGAGCTTCACGAGGAGCTACCGTTTCCTTCATGATTTCAACTCCTCAGATAGGCGTCGATTCCATCATCGCTACATACTCTATGATGGGTCTTCCTTTCGCTATAGTGCGTCCTTTGGCAGCATTGCTTACTTCAATAGCGGGCGGTGCCGTCACGACATGGTTCTCAAAAGATGAGATTGTAGTACGCCAGAATTGTTCTTGCGAGACAAAGGAGAATACAAGAAACAGATTTGTCATGTTCTTGAAATATAGCTTCATCGATTTGGTGCAGAATATCGGCAAATGGCTTGTCATAGGATTGATGATAGGAACTCTAATAACTATATTGGTTCCAGATTCTTTCTTCACTGATTTAAATCTTCCATCAATAGTAACGATGTTGATAGTATTATTGATAGCTATTCCAATGTATGTCTGTTCAACGGGCAGCATTCCTATTGCAGCAGCCCTGATGCTTAAGGGCTTGTCGCCAGGAGCGGCTTTGGTTTTATTGATAGCAGGTCCTGGTGTTAGTGTAGCTTCTTTATTGGTAGTAGGAAAATCATTAGGAAAGAAACAGCTTCTTTTCTATCTGGGTTCCATTATTTTGGGCTCAATGATTTGCGGTTTGTTTGTGGATAATTTCTTGCCGAGAGAATGGTTTGCAATAACGTCATTATGCGAAACGTCGGGACATTGCGCATCGCATGCTGGTGTTAGCGCTTCATGGTTTGAGATAGTATCAGGAATATTTTTAGTGTTACTTTTAATAAATGCATTTATGTTAAAATTTTTCAAGAAAGAAGAAACCGTCAACGAAAATCAGGTCGTTTATCGTATAGACGGAATGTCGTGCAATCATTGCAAAAACTCAGTTGAAAAAGCAATAAAAGCTTTAGACAATGTTGAAGATGTAGAAGTTATCTTAGGAAAGAAAGAGGCTGTCGTGACAGGAAAACCTAACGATGAAATAGTAAAGAAAACTGTTGAAGAATTAGGCTTCGAGTTTAAAGGAAGAAAATAAATGGAATAAAAAAAGAGATCGATTGACCTCTTTTTTTGTTTGTTATATCTCTGCGCTTGAAACCTTCAATTCAACGCCGGCTTTTTTGAATAAGCCTTGTAAAACTGTTCCTGGTCCAACTTCAACGACTTCAGTAAGTCCGTTGGCAACCATATTGCCCATTGTCTGTGTCCAGCGTACTGGTGATGTGAGCTGAGAGATAAGGTTTGCCTTGATGATATCTGGAGAGTTTACAGCTTGACCTGTTACGTTTTGATATATAGGGCAGATGCCGTTGTTGAATTTGGTGTTTTGAATTGCTTCAGCAAGTTTTACGCGTGCTGGTTCCATAAGAGGGCTGTGGAATGCGCCGCCTACTTGGAGAGGTAGAGCGCGTTTTGCACCTGCTTCTTTGAGAAGTTCACATGCCATTTCTACGCCTTTGAGACTGCCTGAGACAACAACTTGTCCTTTACAGTTATAGTTAGCAGCTATAACAACTTCGTCTTTAATAGAGTTGCATATTGATTCTATCTTTTCGTCTTCTAGACCTAAAACAGCTGCCATTGTTCCTGGATTTTCTTCGCATGCTGCTTGCATTGCATTAGCGCGTGCTGCAACAAGACGTAAACCGTCTTCATATTGAAGAGTTCCATTGGCGACCAATGCTGAAAATTCTCCTAATGAGTGTCCTGCTACCATATCAGGCTTGAATGAATCGCCCAGCATTTTAGCTAAAATGACTGAATGAAGGAATATTGCAGGTTGTGTGACTTTTGTCTGTTTTAAGTCGTCGGCAGTGCCTTCGAACATTATGTCAGTGATAGAAAATCCGAGGATGTCGTTAGCTTTCTTGAACATATCCTTAGCCTTAGGGAATTTGTCGTATAAATCTTTTCCCATTCCAACAAACTGGGCACCCTGACCCGGAAATACGTATGCTTTCATTTAAAGTTTATAGTTTATAGTTTATAGTTATGGTTTATGTTTTTTTAATCTCTTGAATTGCCAAAGAATCTGAGAAGATATAAGAATAAATTCAAGAAGTCGAGATATAATGTCAATGCTGCTTGGATTGTTATTTTTGCCATAATATCGCCGTCATTGATACCTGAATCGCCAATTTGTTTTATTTTCTGTACGTCAAATGCTGTGAGACCTGTGAAAATAAGAACACCTAATATACTGATGATATAGTCTAATCTTGCGCTATGCATAAAGAAGTTGACTAATGTGGCGATGATGATGCCTATCAATGCCATAAATAAGAATGAACCGAATTTTGTTAAGTCTGTTTTTGTTGTATAACCAACAACAGCCATTGTACCAAACATTCCTGCAGAAATGATGAATGTTTTGAAAATAGACGCTGTTGTATATGCCATGAAGATGAAACTTAAGCTGATACCCATTAAAATAGAATATATTACATACCAAAGCACTGCATTTTGAACTGACATTTTGTGCATTCTTGCTGACATGGTGATGACGATAATAAGAGGAGCGAATGTCACTATCCAGCCAAATGCGCTAATCTTGGCTGAACCTTCAGGGGTGATGTTTATTAATGTGCTGATTAAAGCTTCGTTTGTTCCGAATAAGTATGCAGCTGCTGCTGTTATTCCTAGGGCTGCAAACATCCATAAGAATACTGTAGATACAAAAGATCTAGACATGTCTTGCGACATTGTTCTTCCTGGATTGTAGTTTCCATTTAATTGATTCATCATAATTGTGATTTGTTATTAGTTATTTAATGTAAATTTGAACCTATGAGTTGTAGGAACTCGGCACGTGTCTCACTGCGTTCAAAAGCACCAGTGAAATCAGATGTTGTTGTGACTGTACTTTGTTTCTGAACTCCTCGCATGCTCATACACAAATGGCGTGCCTCTATAACTACTGCCACACCAAGTGGGTGTAACGCATCGTTGATGGCTTCTTTAATCTGTGTGGTCAAACGTTCTTGAACTTGTAATCTTCTTGAATATGCTTCCACTACGCGTGCTATTTTGCTCAGCCCTGTGATATAACCGTTTGGAATATAAGCGACATGAGCTTTGCCGATGAATGGAATCATGTGATGCTCGCAAAGTGAGAATAACTCAATATCTTTTACCACAACCATCTGACGATAGTCTTCCTTGAACCTGGCTGAAAGAAGAATCTCTTTAGGATCCATACTATATCCTTGTGTGAGAAACTGCATCGACTTTGCAACACGTAATGGTGTCTTTTCCAAACCTTCGCGTGTGACATCTTCTCCAAGCAACTCCAATATTGCTGCGTAATGCTCTTGTAATTTTTCTAATTTTTCAGGATTAAACTTGTCAATCCTTTCATATCCGATAATCTCGTTATTCATTCTTAATATTGTTTTTCCTTCAACATTAATGTCTTAACGACAATCTTTTGTCTTTGGTTTTATTATTTCTTGTTTTCTATTTTAGGAGCATCAATCTTGCCCATCTCGCATTTGCCTGTAAAGATAGCGCCTATCTCGATGTACAATTGTTTTGTGCTTAGTTCGCCTTCAACACGTGATGTGGATTTTAATGATGTAAGTTCATCTACGAAAATCTTACCTGTTACACGGCCTGACAAATCTGCTTGTTTGCAATAGATATCACCTTCTATGTTGCCATTTTGTCCTAAAACAATCTTGCCGTTCGATTTTAAGGTTCCTATAACTTTTCCATCAATACGGATGTCGCCGTTTGATTCTATTTCACCTTTTATTATAGTGCCGTTGCCTATAATGTTTCTTGCAGGACTTTCGTTATTACTCATACTATTGTTTTTTAACATTTTATTTCACTTTTGTGTTCCAGAATTCTATATATTCATCAACATTCTTATTGTTAAAGAATATTGGATAGTTTGTTTTTGAAATTAACAAGACCTTATATTGTTCTTCGTTAATGCCACCGAAAAGATAGTCGGTCAAGAACATCGCAGTCTTATAATCTTCAGCTTTAGCTTTGTTCTCAAATTCTTCAATTGTTATGATTGATTCTTGCTTGTTGAGCAATACATTCTTGACTTCAAGTTGCAACATTCTGAAGCTTTCCTTGTTGAAGTCGCTGAGACGAACCTTCAAAGGATTTACTCTCACACTTTTGGTGTTGCAAATAATCATAACATAATATTCTTCGTTAGGGTTATAGTTATAAGGATATTCCTTTTCAGGTTCTTTTTCTTTTTGACGTGCACTTTCAACAGGGAGTCCTAAGTTATACATCTCGTTGGCTTTCAATAGAACTTCCATAGCATGAGGCTTGATGCTGCTCTCTGGATAATTCTGTACAAGACGATATAGCGCATACGCCATAGAGTCAACGACTTCTAACTGACCGATAGAAATTGCGTCGAGGAATTCAAAACGAGGCATTAACAAAGTGTCGTCAGGACATAACTCGCGAGCTTTCTCAACATTCATTCTTACGCGTTGGAATTGACCTTTCTTGTATGCTTCAAAAGTCTTGGAATAAAGGTTGGATGACTCCATTCCTTTTTCTTGTTCCTTGATGAAATATTCAGGGTCGATAATTATTTTTGCTTGATTTGAATCCGGATATTTGTTGAGAATCAAGCTTTTATAATATTCAGCTTTTTCTACGTCCTTTCTTTCATTATACATCTTGTAAAGATAGTACCATGAACTTAATTCGTGTTCGTTTTCTGGATAACGTTCGTTAAGTTCAGTATATGCATCAATAGAATTGTTGTAGTCTTCAAGGTTGTCGTAATAGATATAGCCTATGTTATTCAAGGCCTGAAGTATCATTTCGTTAGCTTCTTCTTTCTGTTTTGATGAGAATGGAAGTTGTTGCAAATAATATCCAATGTCGGTAGGTTGGTATCTTGCAGTGTCGGCTGGTGTTCCTTCTTTACGTTCTTCCAAAAGCTTCTCTATTTCTTCTTCCGATAAATTAGCTAATTCTTCTTTAGTGAAATATTCGAGAAGTTCTTGTTGTTGCGCTTCTTCTTCCGACATCATGCTTTGTTTGTTCTTGATGAACCAGAAGTCTTCCAGCTGTCTGTTGCCCCATTTGTTTCTAAATTCTGTAGCTCCGCGAGTGAGCGAAGTCTGGTTGTAGAAATACCAACTTGGAGATGAACCTGGCATAGTGCTGCTCGACATGTCTGGTGTCGCTATTTTATCACCTCCGTCAAGAAGAGCGAGCTGTTCTTGCAACTCCTTCTCCTTCTGAATACGTTCTTGTTCGGCCTTGTATTCTTCAATGACTTGAGCGATGATTTCGTTTCTTGATACAGAATCCATATCGGCAAGACGTAACAGACTGTCTTGTAACTGATAAACTGTAAGGTTTTCGACTAAATCGGTGAGAATGACTGATAAATTTAAAAGGCTGTCATATTCAGGATATGTTCTGTCCATTGTCATTACAACTGTGTCGTAATATGCTTGAGAAAGAACGTAATCTCTGTTGTCGAATAACATTGTGGCAGCTTTCAATGAAGATTTTACTTTTTGTTTATTATTGGTCTTGCTCGCTGCAACGGAATTTCTAAGATATTTAATGCCAAGAGGTTCGTTCCTTTCTCTTATAGCTACGTCCGACATGGCATAGTATATTCTGTCTTTATATTCAGTGTTTTTTGTGTCGTCAAGCATTTTCCAGAACATTTTCATTATTGAGGCAGTGTCGCCAGAATCATGGCATTTTGCCAAGTTCATCTGTGCCTCAAATGTCATCTCATAATTAGGATGTTTCTTGATGACTGCCTCAAATTGTTCTGATGCTCTTTTATTGTCGTTTTGATATTCATATATTTGACCTAAGATGAACATGGCTCTAACGCGAGTATCTCTGTCGAGGTTCTTCAATAATGCGCTTTTTAAATATTTGACAGCATTGTCGTATTGTTTCTGTTTGATATAGAAATCAGCAAGCACTAAATCAAGATTGTTTCTCACATATTTAGGCATGTTTTCTGTTTGTGATGTAGTTACTATCAATGCCTGAAGTAATGCCTCTGCTTTTGCAAATTGTTCTGTTTCAATGTATGTCTTTGCTAGCCATAAATTTGCAGTATGTGTTATGTCATTGTATTTGTATGAGTTGGCTATATACTCAAAAGTGCGGCGAGCAGGAATGTATTCTTGCTTGTAAAAGTTGGCTTGAGCCATGATGAGATAAGCATCATCAATCCATTTTACATATTCCTTGCCTCCGAAACGCATTGAGTGGCGTTGAATACATATAGAAGCTTTTTCTATCGCTCTGTCCATGTTAGAGTTGAGCGATAAAGCATTTTCTTTTGTGCCATAGTTAAATACAGGCAAAATGATGGTGTAATCGTCTTTTACGGCTTCTTTTAAATTTTTCTCGCCTTCTTTTACACTTTGATTACCATTCCACCAGACATTGTAATGACTTGTCAAGTTGTGATATACTCTTCTGTTCCATTTGTTTTTCTTTGTAGAACAAGATGCTAACACTAAGACTGTCAATATTCCGATTAAAATATTTCTAAATTTGTTTCTTCTGATATTCAACACTTTCTGATATTTTTTAAACTAATCAATGAATATAACTCTATTTTTTGCCATTTATTTCAATGACATAATCCGAATATGCAAAAATAAATAATTAGACGTTATAAATGTGTTTTTTTTACAAAAAAAAGTATAAAACTCTCGAAGAAAACTTGTAATTTTACGGCTTGAATTAAAAAATGGCATCATGGATAATTTTGTTGTATCAGCGAGGAAATACAGACCTGTAACATTCGACAGTGTCGTTGGGCAGAAAGCCATAACTTCAACATTGCAAAATGCAATAAGAACCAATACTTTAGCTCAAGCATTCTTGTTCTGTGGACCAAGAGGTGTTGGCAAAACGACATGTGCAAGAATCATGGCTAAAACCATCAACTGTATGAATCCTACAGAAGAAATGGAAGCATGTGATGAATGCGAATCATGCAGAAGTTTCAACAATTCAAACTCATTCAATATTTATGAGTTGGATGCAGCCTCAAACAATTCCGTTGATGACATCCGCAATCTTGTGGATCAAGTGAGAATACCTCCTCAAGTTGGAAGATATAAAGTGTATATCATCGACGAGGTCCACATGCTTTCGCAAGCTGCTTTTAATGCTTTCTTGAAAACATTGGAAGAACCGCCTGCGTATGCAAAATTCATATTGGCAACAACAGAAAAACACAAGATTATCCCGACAATATTATCACGTTGTCAAATATTTGATTTCAAGAGAATCACAGTAGATGATATTTGTAAACATCTGCAGAATATTGCAATAAAGGAAAATATTGTTGCCGAAGAAGAAGCATTGAATATTATAGCACAGAAAGCTGATGGAGCATTACGTGATGCTCTTTCAATCTTCGACCAGATGGTAAGTTTTTCCGGTAATAATATAACTTACAAAGATGTAATCGATAATCTTAATGTCCTTGACTATGAGTATTATTTCAGGATGGTAGATTATATCTTGGCAAAGGATACTAATTCTATCTTATTGTTGCTTAACGATGTGGTGGAAAAAGGTTTTGATATTCAGCATTTTATTCAAGGAATATCTACACATCTCAGAAATATCCTTCTTGGAAGAGACGCTCGACTTGTTGATATGATGGAGGTGAGCCGTCAGTTGAAAATGAGATATTTTGAACAAGCACAAAAATGCTCTCAATATTTTGTGTTGAAATCTCTAGACCTTGCTAACCAATGCGATCTCAATTTCAGAAACAGCAGCAATAAACGTTTACATCTGGAAATCTGCTTGATGAAAATGTGCTTTGTTGAGAGTCAACAAAATGCTGCGCAACCTCAGCAAATAGTTAGACCAACACAACAAGCGTCGCAACAGACTCAGCCGCAACGACCTGTTCAGCCTCAACCCCAAGCTCAAGCTCAAGTTCAAGCTCAAGTTCTGCCACAACCACACCCACAACCTCAAGCTCAGCCGCAACCTCAGGTTCAGCCACAACCTCAGGTTCAACCTCAGCCTCAAAGTCAGAGTCAAGGTCAGCCGATTAGAGTAACAAGATTAAATAGGGCTGCCACCATTTCAATAACAGCCGATGAACCCAAAAAACAGGAAGTTGTAGAAGAAGTTTGGAACGATGATTTCTCTCAAGAACAGCTCAATAATGCCTGGAATAATTTCATCGCTTCTTACCAGAATGTGTCGCCAGTGTTTGTGGCCGGAATAAAAAACAGCGAGCCTATAATGAACGGAAAAACTGAAATCCGTTTTAAGATAGATAATATTCTTGTTGTTAAAGACGTTAACAATATGCAGGCACTTCACGAATTCCTCAAGAAGGCATTGCATAACAATCAGTTCGTACTTAAAGAAGAACTCCTGGAACGACCAAGAGAAGTCGTATTATATACTGATAAACAAAAGTTTGAAAAGATGGCAAACGACAATCCGAATCTTTTCGACATAAAAGAATCACTTAAGTTGGATATAAATGTTTGATTATGGGAATATGGAGATGGGTTGGTGAAAAAACCTTGAAAGTATTAGGATGGAAAATAGTTGGAACAGTGCCGGTGAAGAAATGTGTCATCGCTGTCGCTCCTCATACAAGTATTGCTGACTTTATTTTAGGAAGATTGGCTTATTGTTCCATTGATATGGATGTCAAATTCCTCATTAAGAAAGAGTTTTTCGATATTCCTATTTTGAAGACATTGCTGGAGAAAATGGGTGGACTTCCTGTTGACAGAAGCAGAAGCAATAATTTGGTGCTACAAGTTTCTTCTATGTTTAGCAAATATGATACACTTAACATTGTTATTGCCCCTGAAGGAACAAGGAAACTGGTACATAAATGGAAAAAAGGATTCTATTATATTGCTGAAAAGGCAAATGTACCTGTCGTATTAGGATTCTTGGATTTCAAGAAGAAAGAACTTGGATTCGGCCCTATGTTTTATCCTACAGGTAATTATGAAGAGGATTGGAAATTTATTGAAAGTTTCTATAAAGGAATAACAGCTAAACATCCTGAAAAATTTAATCTGTCAAATTAACAATGATATATGGCTAAAGAGAATAAAGAAACAGAAAGCAAACTGAGAAAAAAATATCATTTGGTCGTTTATAATAACGAAACTTATGAAGAAAAAGCTAACTTCAAATTCACCTTGTTGGCTTTTTTAAACATAGTTATTTTCTCTTCTGTGCTTTTAATAGTTCTGGTGACTTATCTCATAGCTTTCACCCCTTTGCGAGAATATATTCCAGGTTATACTGATGTGAGTCTCAACCGACGTGTCTATGAAATGGAACGCCGTGCCGATTCTATGGAGCTGGTGTTTAAACAGAAAGACTTGTATATCAACAATCTCAAAAGAATTATTATGGGTGATGATTTCGAGACAGATAGCGTTAACTCTCTTTTGACAGCCTCGAGTAATGCCAACTTTAATAATATAGCAGATAAAAAATCGAAGGAAGATAGTTTGTTTCGTGTTGAGTATGAAAGTGAGACAAGAAATAACTTGTTTAAACATGAAATAATAAGCGACATACCTGCAGAATATAAACTGGTTGCTTTCTTTAGCCCGATGACAGGTGTTGTTACTAGCCATTTCAATAGAGAAGAAAAACATTTCGGAATAGATATCGTTGCTGATAATAATTCGGTTATCAAAGCTACTTCAGATGGAACAGTCATATATTCTGATTGGACTGTTGAAAATGGATATTGTATTGGAATTCAACATAATGGTAATCTTTTCTCAGTATATAAACATAATGCTGTTCTGTTGAAAGATGACGGTGATTTCGTGAGCGCCGGTGAACCTATCGCTATTTACGGAAATAGCGGCAGTTTGTCAACAGGGCCTCATCTCCATTTTGAAATATGGTATAATGGTACGCCTTTAAATCCGGAAGATTATATTTCTTTCGAGAGTAACTCAATAAATTAGTTTTTTATTTATCTTTGCAGATTAAAATTATATTCGATGGATATTTTGATAAAAATAATACAACTCATACTTGCATTGACAATTTTGGTGGTGGTGCATGAGTTCGGTCATTTTATAACAGCAAGAATTTTTAAAACAAGAGTAGAAAAATTTTATATATTCTTCAATCCCAACTTTTCTCTTTTCCGCTGTAAAAAAGTACATGGCAAATGGCGCTTTGCGTTTTTCTGCAAAAACGTACCTGAAAAATATATCACTCATGAACGCATCGACCCTATAACAAATAAAAAAGAAACCACCTACGAATCAATAGACTTAAGTGCTTTGCCATTAGATGATTGGCGTACTGATGAGGAAACAACAGAATTTGGTATCGGTTGGGTTCCTCTCGGTGGTTACTGCAAAATTGCAGGTATGATAGACGAATCGATGGACATTGAACAAATGAAACAACCAGCCCAGCCATGGGAATTTAGAAGCAAACCAGCATGGCAACGTCTCATCGTTATGGTGGGCGGCGTTGTGATGAATGTTATTACAGCTTATGTTATTTTCACAGGATTGCTCATATCTCAAGGTTCTCAATATCTCCCAACTTCAGAAGTAAACAAATATGGTATTCGAACAAGTTCACTTGCCCAAGAACTAGGCCTTAAAGACGGAGATAAAATATTGAGCGTTAATGGTGAATATATTGAGGATTTCAGTCAGATTCCAATGCAACTCCTACTCGAAGACTCTGAATATATTGAAGTTGAGAGAAATGGAGAAAAAGTGAAAGTAGAACTTCCTGAAGATGCTATAGCTAAAATGGTTAATAGCAGAGGTGCATTGATGTCATATAGAATACCATTCGTAATTCATGATGTTGTTTCTGGTTCTATAGCACAGAAAGCAGGTATGCAGAAGGGCGATAGAATTATAAAAATCAACGAAAAGTATGTCCCTTATTATAATGAATTTGTGACTGAAATGGCGAACTATGCCAATCAAAATGTAGATGTTGCAGTCGTTCGTGGCAATGATACATTGACTTTTGATGTACAACTCTCTAACGATGCTAAACTCGGTATTTCTGCAGAACCAATGCTGGAATATAAGAAACAAGAATATACATTCTTGCAAGCGATCCCTGAAGGATTCAGCAAGACAGGAAAAGAGCTGAGCGATTATTGGAAACAACTGAAGCTCATATTCAACCCAAGTACAAAAGCCTACGAAAGCCTTGGCGGTTTTATTTCAATAGGAAGCATCTTCCCATCATCATTCGATTGGATTGCATTCTGGAGACTGACAGCATTCTTGTCAATCGTATTGGCTGTCATGAATATCTTGCCTATACCAGCTCTCGACGGCGGTCATGTTCTCTTCTTATTATATGAAATCATAACAAGAAGAAAACCAAATGATAAATTTATGGAGATAGCTCAAATGGTAGGATTGTTCATATTGTTAGGCTTATTGATTTTTGCAAATGGTAATGATATTCTGAGATTGTTCCAGTGACATATTAATAAGGTGTGAAAAAAATATAAGCATTGATATAAGAACAACAATAAACGAATAAAAATAAAGTTAAAATACAATAATATATAATATAGTGCAAAAGCTAAGATACATACTGACCATAATTATTGTAGCGTTATCAGGTATAATGATGGCGCAACAAGCACCTATGTTTACTAATTACAGTAATTCTTATGCTAGTGTTAATCCGGGTTTCGGCGGTCTCAGTGATGGTTTGAATGTAATGGGTATTTATAGAGATCAATGGACAGGATTTAAAGACAATACTTATAATGTGTTGGTTTCGCCAAAAACAATGTTATTCTCTGGAGATATGCCTGTGAAGTTGTTGCAAGGTGGTGTCACATTGTCGGTCATGAAAGATAAGATGGCATACGAAGATAATATCAATTTGAATTTGGGATATTCTTATCATTTGGATTTAGGCTCAGGCATTTTAGGTATAGGTATGGCTTTTAATATGTTGAATCGTACTGTCGACTTTGGTAAGTTTCATCCTACTGTAGATAATGACCCAATACTCCCAACAGGAGAAGAAAGCGATATGCTTCTAGATGCTAATTTCGGTTTGTATTGGCAAGTACCAGAAACATTTTATATTGGTATGTCAATAACAAATCTTTTTGAGTCTAAAGGAAAAATGCTTGTTGAAAATGCAGGTACAACAGCAAGTTTTATGGGTGACAGAACATTATATTTCATGGCAGGATATGAATATCAATTCAATAACCCTGTTTTTGTTTTGCTCCCATCATTATGTTTGATGACAGATTTTGCTTCAACACAGATTAATGCAGGAGCGAAATTGTTATATAATGAAAAAGTATGGTTCGGCTTAAACTATAGATATCAAGAATCTATTGCTGCAATGGTAGGATTTAAATTTAAGGATATCCAATTATCATATTCCTACGATGTGAATACAATGGGAAATGCAGTGCAGGGCTCACATGAAGTATGCGTAAGTTATCTGATAAAGATTAATTTGGAAAAATCTCCAAGAATATATCGTAGTATCAGATACTTGTAAAAAAAAGACAAATAAAAAAAAAGAATAAATAATAATTTTATATTTTTGCAGTTTAATTTGCAGTGAAAATTAGTAATAAGAAATAAAGATGAAAAGATTACTGGTATTAAGTTTAGTAGTTTTAACTTTAGTAGGATGTACTAACACAAATCAAGGAGAATTAGTTGGAGTTAGAAAGAAAACGAAACAGTTTTATCACCCAGACCCATACGGAATGGTGTTTGTTCCAATGGGAAGCTACACAATGGGAGTGGGCGGTCAAGATATCACATCAGGATATACAGTACAACCAAGAACCATTTCAGTATCAGCATTCTTCATGGATGAAACCGAAATCACAAACAATGAATATCGTGAATTTGTTCATTGGGTTAGAGACTCTATAGCAAGATATAGACTAGCTGAAGCTGGCATTGAAGGCTTCCGCATCACTGAAAACCCTAAAACAGGCGAGATATATGATCCAGGATATCTCAACTGGGAAACAAAAATAGAATGGAACAGCCCTGAACAAGATGTTAGAGACGCTTTGGAAGATATGTATCTTCCAGAACATGAACGTTTCTTTGGTAAAAAAGAAATAGATACAAGAGATTTGTTCTATCAATATTTCTGGATTGACCTCCAAGCAGCTGCAAGAAAAGAATTTAAAGAAGGTGTTTCTTACGATTATCTTAATGCAGGTTTATCTAACCGTCCACAAGGTTTGACCGACCGTTCTGCATACATCAGAAGTGAACAAATAAACGTTTATCCTGATACCTTGGCTTGGATTCACGATTATGCATACTCATTCAATGACCCATTGACAGAAAAATATTTCTGGCATGTTGCTTACGACAATTATCCTGTCGTTGGTGTTAACTGGAATCAAGCAAAGGCATTCTGTGTATGGCGTACAGAAAAATTGAATAGATATATCAATTCACAAAAAGGCGAAACAACATTGTCAGAATATCGTCTCCCAACAGAAGCTGAATGGGAATGGGCAGCACGTGGCGGCAACCAACTTAACCCATATCCATGGGGCGGACCTTACACACGTACTTCACAAGGATGCTTCTTGGCTAACTTCAAACCTTTGCGCGGTAACTATATCGCCGACGGCGGTTTGAGAACATTAATCGTGGCTCATTATCCTTCAAACGACTGGGGCTTGTATGATATGGCCGGTAATGTGGCTGAATGGACAAATAGCGCTTTCGACCCAGTGTCATACAACTATGCTTGGGATATGAATCCTAACTATACTTACAATGCTAAGGCTGATGACCCAGAAATCATGAAGAGAAAAGTTATCCGTGGCGGTTCATGGAAAGACATCGCTTACTACTTGGAAGTGTCAACACGTGCATACGAATACCAAGATACAGCAAAATGTTACATCGGTTTCCGTTGTATCCAACCATATCTCGGACGTAACAAAGGCGATGACCCTTCAAAAGCTTCAAGAGTTTATAATTGATTTATAAAAAAAAACAGTAAAAAAAATAATAGATAATACATTAAAAAAATAATAAAAATGGAAAGTAGAAAGTTTAAAGTTATTATGGGTTACGTTTACGGCTTTGGTGCTGCTGTTGTGCTTATTGGTGCGTTGTTTAAACTTACACACTGGTTGCCAGGCCCGGTAGCTAATATTATGTTGGCTGTAGGTTTGGGCGTTGAAGCTTTAATCTTTATATTATCATCATTTGAACCACCTCACGTAGAACCAGACTGGAGCTTGGTATATCCTGAATTGAGAGCTATGTATCATGGAGAAGGTAGCACTCCAAATAATAAAAACACTGAAAACAGAACAAGACAATCAGCAAGTCAACTCGATGTGTTAAGCGGTGCTAATATCAGCAGCGAAACTTTAGAGAAATTAAGCGCTGGCATCAATAAACTCAGTGAAAATGCTTCACAAATGGCTGATATCAGTAATGCTGTAGCTGCAACAAAAAATTATGCTGACGCTATGGATAAAGCAGCGAAATCAGTAGGCACTATCAACGAACAACTTGAAAAGACTGCAAAAGTCGTGACAAAAAGCGATGATTTGTGCAATGCAATGTCAACATACATTGAAAAACTTAATGTTACTGTAAAAACAACAGATAACATCAATGCTCAAATGGCATCGATGTCAAAAAATATGGAAAACCTTAACAAGGTTTATGGCGGTATGCTTTCTGCAATGAATTTTAAAGGCTGATAATTTAAAGCTGAATTATTAACTCAATAAGGTATAAAGATGGCAGGAGCAAAAGAAACCCCAAGGCAAAAGATGATCTCTATGATGTATCTTGTTTTGACTGCCTTGTTAGCATTGAACGTGTCGGTTGAAGTTATCGACTCATTTAACAATGTTAACAAAGGTATCGAAACATCTATATCAAGTATAGAGAGAAAATTGGATGACTATTACATGACTTTTGAGATGCAATATGAGAAGGATAAAGCTAAAACAGCTCATTTATGGAATAAGGCTCAAGAGATTCGTGTAAAGACAGATGAGTTAATCAACTATATTGAAACAGAAGTTAAGCTTCAATTATTATTGGAAAATAATGTTATCACTAAAGAACAAGCATTCAATCCTGAAAAAAAAGACGATATAGTTATTCTTCATCCAGAAAAAGCTGATCCAAGTAAAAACAGACGTATATATCACGAATTAAATTTCGAAAACTTAAAATCAAAAGATAAACATGATGCTGTTACCAGCATGATGATTACTTATGGTAAGGCTTCAGAACTTAAAGCTAAAATTGAAGAATATCGTCAGTATATTATCAATACCATAGAAGCTCAGACTAACATGGATTATGACAGCCATATCGGCTTGAGAACAGACGAGAAATATTATGATGCTTCAGGCGTTGAAATTGGTTGGGAAGAACAGCATTTCAACCATATCATTCCTCCAGCAGCATTCGCAATCATTAATAATATCATAGCTGAAGTACAAACAGCCGAGTTTGACGCTGTGGCAGTATTGTTCAAGACTATAGGCGCAAGCGACTATAAATTCAATAAATTGGAAGCTAAAGTATTCCCTAAGACAACTTACGTCTTGAGCGGTCAAGATTACGAAGCTCAAATTTATATCGCAGGTACAGATACAGAAAGAAAATTTGACGCTAAATTTGCTAAAGGAATAAGCGATTTCTCAAAGGCCAATTCTAATGCTATCCAAAGTGTATCAAGTGTAAATGGCGTTGTTACAATCAAAATTCCTACAAAGCAGGAAGGTGAACAGAACTTTGCTGGTATCATCGAAATGAAAGACCCTGAAACAGGTGAGATAGTGCCTTATCCATTCCACTCATCTTTCACAGTTGCTCCTCCTTCAGCAACAGTGTCTCCAACTAAGATGAATGTTATGTATAGAGGTCTCGAAAACCCAATATCAATATCAGCACCTGGTATGACCAACGAAAATATCCAAGTAGAAATAACAAACGGTACAATTAACAAAGGTACTAAAGCTGGTGAATATCTAGTAATGCCAGGTAAGGAAAACATCACAACAATTACAGCAACTACAACAATCGATGGCAAGAAAATCGTTCTCGGAAATTATGACTTCCGTATCAAACGTGTTCCTGCTCCAACACCTAAAATCGGTGGCAAGACAAGTGGTTTGTTCAGCAAACAAGAACTTCTTGCAGCAGGTGGCTTAATGGTGCCATTGGAAGACTTCGATTTCGAAGGCTATAAATACACCATCGTTTCTTACGATTTTATGACAGTTGTAGGCGGTAACTTGAAACGTGGAACAGCTAATGGTAGTAAGTTTAATTCTGATGTAAATAGCTACATCAACGCATTAGGACGCGGTCAGACTCTTAACTTCACTAACATTAGAGTTAAAGGCTCCGACGGAGAAGAAAGATTATTAGATTCACCTATCGTAGTTGAAATTAAATAATATTAAGTGAAATCAATATGAAAAAATTATTTGTAATAATCGGTTTATTAGGAATTTTGTCATTATCAGTGTCTGACGCTTCAGCACAATACATCACCGACCAATCTTTCGTAGATGGAATTTATGTTGAAAATGCAACAGGCGTGAAAGAGCCAATGCCTCTCCCTACTATCAGAGAAGCTGACGTGATGTGGAAAAAAACAATATGGCGTGAAATAGATTTCAACCAAAAGATTAATCAAGGTTTCTATTTCCCAATAATCCCTCATCAAAATTGGAAAAATTTAATTACTGTCTTGATGAATGGCTTGAAATCAGGTGAAATTACTGCCTATGCTGATGAAATAACATCAACAGGCGAATTAATCAACCCTATTTCACATAATAAAATTGTTGAAAATACCACATTAAGAGGTACAACAAAAAGATTAAACGATGAGACAGGCGAATTGGAAGATGTAGCCTACGAAGAGCAACTTAAATCTGAAGATGTGACACGTTGCCGTGTTAAGGAAATTTGGTACTTCGATAAGCAAAGATCTCAAATGATGGTTCGCATCATCGCTATATGCCCAGTGAGATTGGCTGACGACGGTAATGGTAATATGGTGACAGAACCTTTGTTCTGGGTTCCTTACAATGACGCAACACGTAGATTGTTGGCAAAATCACCTTACTTCAATCGTCATAACTCGGCTGCTCAGTTAAGCTACGATGAGGTGTTTATCAAACGTATGTTCGACAGTTACATCTACAGAGAAGAAAATATGTATGACCGTAACATTAAAGACTACGCTAAAGGTGTTGAAGCTCTCAATGAATCAGAACAAATCAAACAATCTATCATTGATTTTGAACAACAACTTTGGGAATATTAATTGACAAAAGGCTAAAGGCTAATGACTAAAGGCAAGGGATTTCACATTCTTTGCCTTTTGTTTTTTACCCATTGCCCTTAGTCTTTCGTCATTCTCCCTTAGACTCAAATTAATTCCTAATTCCTAATTCCTAATTCCTAATTATTTACTATTTTTACAAACCAAAATTTATAACATTAATATGGTCGATATTCTTCAAACTAAAATAGAATTTCTGAAAGGCGTGGGCCCAAAACGTGCTGAACTTCTTAACAAAGAATTAGGCGTGTTCACTTTTCAAGACCTGCTCGAATATTTCCCTTTCAGATATATCGACCGTAGTAAGATACATAAGGTAAACCAGATTTATGACGATACTGTCTATTATCAGCTTGTTGGAACTATCTCCAATATGAAGACTCATGGTGAGCCTCGTATGACTCGTATAAGCGCAACTTTTACCGATGAGACGGGCTCTATCGAATTGGTCTGGTTTAAAGGCCTTAAATGGATAAAGAATAAATTCACTCCAGGAAAGAAATATCTTCTCTTTGGTAAGGCGAGCGTATTCAATAACAGATTCTCTTTCACTCATCCAGATATTGAAGATTACGACCCTAACGACAGAGTGGTGGGAGAGAGCCTGCAAGGCGTTTATAACACCACGGAAAAACTGCGTAATGCAGGTCTTGGTACAAAACAGATAGCCAAGATAATAAAGACTCTGGTGCTTCAGACTTGGGAGATGATTCCAGAGAATCTGCCTAAGTCGCTTATACTTCAAGATAAACTCCTATCAAGAAAGGCTGCTTTTTATAAGGTGCACCTGCCTAACAACAGCAACGATATTCATCTGGCAACGACACGCCTTAAGTATGAAGAGCATTTTTTCTTTCAGCTGCGTCTTCTTCTTAACAAAAGGGAAAGAAAGGTAAATACTAGAAGCGTCGTCTTTAACAATGTTGGAGATTATTTCAATACGTTCTATAACGAGCATCTGCCTTTCCCGCTTACTAATGCGCAGAAACGTGTCATCAAGGAAATACGCAGCGACCTGAAAACAGGATTTCAGATGAATCGTCTGCTTCAGGGTGACGTTGGCAGTGGCAAGACTATAGTAGCTCTTATGGTGATGCTGCTAGCTCTCGACAATGGCTTTCAAGCAGCTCTTATGGCTCCGACAGAAATACTCGCGACACAGCATTATGAGACAATAAAAAATATGCTCGGTGACATGAAGGTGACAGTAGCTCTGCTCACAGGCTCCACCAAGCAGAAAGAGAGAAAGAATATTTTGCCGGCACTTGAAAACGGCGATATAAATATAATAATAGGTACGCACGCTTTGATAGAGGAAACTGTCAAATTCAAGCAACTCGGGCTATGCATCGTTGACGAACAGCATCGTTTCGGTGTGGCACAGCGCGCGCGTTTCTGGGAGAAGACAGAGCTGCCTCCTCATACTCTCGTCATGACGGCTACTCCAATACCACGTACTCTCGCTATGACACAGTATGGCGATCTCGACGTTTCTAAAATAGATGAGCTGCCTCCTGGAAGAAAACCTGTCAAGACGGTTCATCTGTATCAAGAACAGCGTCTCACTGTGCTTTCTTTCATGAAAAAACAGATAGCTGAAGGCCGTCAGATTTATGTGGTGTATCCGCTCATCAAAGAGTCGGAAAAGATGGACTTGATAAATCTTCAAGAAGGATATGAGTCGCTGCTCCGCGATTTCCCGGAACCTCAATATAGGATTTGTGTGGTACACGGACAGATGAGTGCAGAGGATAAAGATTTCGAGATGCAGCGTTTCATAAAACATCAGGCTCATATTATGGTGGCGACGACTGTGATAGAAGTGGGCGTCAACGTGCCTAACGCCTCCGTCATGGTGATAGAAAACGCCAACAGATTTGGACTGTCGCAGCTACATCAGCTGAGAGGAAGAGTAGGCCGAGGCGCAGACCAGTCGTATTGTCTCCTGGTGACCGACCATAAGATTACAGGTGAAGGCAAGAAAAGGATGGAGACTATGGTACGAACCAACGATGGCTTTGAGATAGCTGAAGCCGACCTTCAACTGAGAGGTCCAGGCGAGACTCAAGGCACACGACAATCAGGAATGATAGAGATGAAGATTGGCGACTTCGTGAAAGATGAGCCTATCATCCGACATACCAGGAGAATGGTCAATCTTATGTTGGATAGTGACCCAACATTGTCGCATCCTGAGAATCAGATAACGAAAGAGTTCTTCAATAAGAGCTTCGCTAACGATTTCGATTGGGGACGTATCGGGTGATGTTTTTAATTAACAATAAGGTTTTTGATTATAATATAATGGCAAAGGGTAATAAATTTTATGTAGTTTGGAAGGGTAGGGAAGTAGGTGTTTTCAGCACATGGGATTCGTGCAAGATGCAGATAGAGAATTTTAAAGGTGCACAGTACAAATCGTTTCCTGACAGAATGAGTGCGGAAAATGCTTTCAGAGCCGGCTATGAAGCTTGTAAGCAGTCAGCAGTCAGCAGTCAGTTGTCGTACGATAGCATGCCTGAAAATCAAAAACCGATAGGTCAGAGCATAGCCGTTGACGCTGCCTGCTCCGGCAATCCAGGCAAGATGGAGTTCCAAGGTGTTTTTGTTGAGACTAACACTAAGCTTTTCAAAAGCCCTGTGTATGAACATGGTTCTAATAACATAGGTGAGTTCCTCGCAATAGTTTATTGTCTTGCATGGCAGAAGAAAAACAATATCCAATATCCTATTTATTCCGACTCAGTCAACGCTCAGAAATGGGTTAGAGAGGGAGTCTGTAAAACGAAGATAGTTGAAAACGATAAGAACAGACCTTTGTTTGAGGTGATACGATGGGCAGAAAGATGGCTCCACGAAAATAGTTTCCGTGTGCCGATATACAAATGGAGAACGGAAATATGGGGAGAAATTCCTGCCGACTTTGGAAGAAAATAATTTATATTTGCAAAAATAAAAAAAGACTCATGATAAAGTTCGACACCTTTTATTATCAATGTCCTAGATGTAAATGTTGGATGGAAGGTCATCTCCTTATAGCATCGATGATTAACCAGTCAATTTTATATTCCGATGGCAAGATATTGAACGATGGCTATATCACCGAACATCAGAAGATGATAGTATGTCCAGCGTGTAACCATTGGTCGTGGGTCGAGAAATATGAAGAGCCATATATCTCAAAAACGAAACCTCAAGAACATTTCTACACTTGGAACAGCTGGCGTTTCTACGGAGTTCACTTCGGCAGCAACGAAGGAAGAATAGCACTCGTTAATCATTATAAAAACTTTCTCTCCAAATCGGATTACGACAGAGACCAGGAGATTTATTTTCGTCGTATGATGTGGTGGGCTTATAACGACTTGATTAGAAACAGATATCAAATCAATATAGAACGTTTCACTTCAAAAGAGATGAGTTTTAAAGTATGGTGGCGTAACAGAAAGAAATTACTTCAAGGCATAGATATATTCCTAGAACATCACCAGGATTATGTTGACAACCTTAGTAAGTTGGTGGAATTGTTGAAAGACAGGTACACGCCAGATGACGAGGAATATGAAGCAACAAATCTTGATATCATTGAGATGTATCGTCAGCTCGGCGATTTCAACAATGCCAATGCGCTCTTGGATAAAACCACACGACGTACTTATTTCATCTCTACCATAGAAAAGAAAGTCGATGAAAAAGACGACCTTGTCTTCTTGGTAACGGGGTAACTTTTTTAGAACTTTAGAATTCTAGAATTCTAGAACTTTAGAAATTAGAGGTAATTATTTTTGTTAAGGCGTTTTTTAACTTTTTGAGTGATAGTAAAAATTATTTTGATAATTTTTTC